>ERZ779865.1500-NODE-1500-length-16918-cov-3.343118_pt1 | contig 16918 bp, 9 predicted proteins | sample MGYA00433088_ERZ779865 | MGnify/ENA primary metagenome ERZ779865 (study PRJEB29588, sample SAMEA2151703) | human gut metagenome | biome: human gut; feature: human-associated habitat; material: faeces | place: Denmark | collected 2008/2010 ... | reverse complement strand
CTTCCGTACAAGTAGGTTCGACTCGCTCGAAGTGTTCCGGATTGTGCGCGGCGGGGATTTTCAAGTCCGCTATAACGTTGTAATTTTCATCGAATTTCAGCTCACAATCGCCGCAGACGTAATGTCCTTTCGTCCCGTCGACCGTACAGGTGGCGGAAACTTCGTCAATCCATTCGCTATACGCGTGTCCCGTAGCCGGTATAACCAAAGAATCGAGAACGTTGTTTTCTGCATCAAATATCAATTCGCAATTTTTGCAGCCCTTATGCGCTTTTACGCCGTTTTCGGTTGCCGTTGCGGGAACTTCCGGCAAGAAAGCCGTATAAGTATGTCCCGTCGCGGGAATAACCGTGTCCGTTACGATTTTTCCGTCGGCATCAAAAAGTTGACGACAATGTGAGCAGCGGTACGTATCTTTGATGCCATTTTCGGTGCAGGTTGCACTTTGCCCGGGAACGGAATAAAGCGAGTGTGTTTTCGGAATAACCGTATCGGCTATTTCCTTGTTTTCTTTGTCAAAATATTTATTGCATACCGAGCACTCATAGTGTCCTTTAACGCCGTCTGCCGTACAAGTGGCAGAAACTTCGGCGTTCCATTCGCCGTACGCGTGGTCGGTTTTGGCAATCGTCAAAGCGGACAATTCATGTTTTTCATTGTCAAAGTTTTTATGACAAGCCGAACACTCGTAATGACCTTTTGTCCCTTCCTTTTCGCAAGTTGCTAAAACTTCGGGCAAAAACGTTCCGTAATTATGTCCCGCTGACTTAATCGCCTCTTGTTCTGTTTCTTTGCAATCGTTACAGGCGCGGGTTTTCAAGCCGTCCGTTTCGCAATCCGCTTCACGAACAATCGTCCAATCACCGTATTTGTGAACATGCTTTTCGGTGCAGCCTTTGCAACCTGCAAAAACACAAGCGGCAAAAAAACACAAAACGATAACAGGTACAATTTTCAATATCTTTCTTTTCATACTCTGCCTCCTTAAAACTATTTATGAGTTAAAATCTACCGTGACTTTGTAATTTCTTTTTTACTTTGTCTCTTTCGTCATATAGTAACAAAAAAAGCGCAAGGGAAAAGTTCTTTCTCTGCGCTTTTTAACTAAATGTAATTCATAGGCGGTTACCTCCCGTCGAGAGTTTTTGGTTTTAATAATTTGTTGGTTTTTGTTCTGCCTCTTTATCTTGTTTTTGACGTTTCGGTATCCCTATACGGATACTGTTTAATATATCGTAGCACAAAATTTTTGTTTTTTCAAGTTTTAACGCACCCGGTTGTGTGAAATGTGTACGACTATGCAACTCGTCTGTTAAATTATCGCATTAATTATTTGGATTTCCAAGCCCGATAAGCCAATCATAACCATAATAGTGAAAATAAAAAAGACTCACGAAAAAATTCGCAAGCCTTTCTTTTTCGTTTGAAAACGCAATTCTAAAATATCATTATAATAATTCCCTATGGAAACTGCGCTTTAACACTTCGGTTTTTTTCGAACTGCCTGCGTAATCGAAAGACCGCCAAATATTAAAGCTCGTTTCGGGTTAAAAACCTTTACAACCCGTTGACGTTTTGCACATCCGCATGATTTTTAACAACTTCCGCCTGTTTTTTACCAAACGATAATTTTAATACGAAATAAACTCCCACGCAAACTACTACGAACACGGCAAATACTATTGCCTGAATTGCCGGATAGATGATGAAGTTACCTATAGAAATTTTGACGTCGAACACCTGCCCCAAAAACGGAAGCAACTTAACCGCCGCATTTTTATCAAACATAAAGAGATAGTTTGCCGAATAAAATCCGTTGGCGGTTTTTGCCGCAACTGCGTTAAATATCGTTCCGAGCGCCCAAACGGATGCGAAATATATACAAAAACCTTTCAAACAGTCCTTCAGCGCATTTTTATCCGGTTTATCGATAAAACCGAGCAGCAAACACAGCAGCGGTATTACCACTACCCCGGTATGCTCCAAAATAAAGTGCATATTGTAAAGGTACCCTATTCCCTTCCCGTCGACATCGGGAACCGCATACGCAAACAATGCGCCCGCCACGTTTATTATAAGCGTAAAATTAAATATCTTTTTGTTTTTACTGATAAGAGACGCCAGGATTAAAAACGAACCGATGTTGCATAGCTGCAAAGGCAATCGTTTAAAGCTGATGGAAACCGCACCGAACAACTGATTGAACTGCAACAAAAGAGCGAGCGAAAGCGCAAGCAACACTATGTTTTGCGTCTGCGTATCCTTACGCCTCAGTATGACGTAAAGGACAGCTATTTCGCCGACGGTCGCCGTTATCCACAAAAAGTGCGCAAGCGAAAACGGTTTGAATATCATGTCGGTATACCCGATGATATGTTGCGGAACATATATAGGAAGTGCCAAAAGCATTATCAACGGAAACACCCACAAAAACATATACTCTTCTTTGTCTTTAAGATCGTGTTTTTCGCCGTACGCTATCAGCGAACATATTGCAGCAGACAGCATAAGTGCGACACTCGCAAAAAACACTACCGTTCTGAAGTCTTTACGTAACAAAAATGCCTTTACGTTATCGTTTATTACCGACATAGAGTTTATGCCTCTCCCTCTCGGATCGGTGAAGTAAGACATAAAAGTCGGATATTCGACGGCAGCTATGACGGCTACGACGATTACGACAAAGCAACAGTTATTTAACGTTTTGTTTTTGTAAAACGCACTCAACGGCAATACGACAAAGCAAGCGGCCAGCGCAGTACGCAGTACGGCATGCCATCCGCCCGAATTCGTAAGCGCCTCTTCTTCGGAAAGGCACAAAACGAAAGCGTCGGGAAGCAACAAACTAAACATGACTACCGCACAATAGCAAACGGACAAAACTTTCGCCGCTTTGCGCAACGTATCCCGCCAATTTCTTTCTTTGCTCGTCGCTACGTTTACCGTCGATTCGAACAACTTCAATGATTGATTATCGATCACGTTTTTTCTCCGCAATTTTTTATTTTATAAGCTGATGTTCCACGGTAACGACGCAACAAATGCGTTGATCCGCTTCCTTCATCTTTAACGAAATATAATCGGAAATTTGTTCTTTGGAATGTTTTGCGTCGTAAGGCACGGCAATATCGAATATGAGATTTATTCTATTTTTGCCGTCTACCACTCTGAAATCGTGCAGCGAATATTCGGGGCAGAGGTCGGCTAAATTCTTTACGGCAATTGCCTTGAGTTTTTCTGTATTCTCGTCGCCCACGGCAACCGGATCGAGGTGAATAACCATTACGACGTCGGTATTATCCGCAAAATATTTTTCGATGCTATCGATAAGCTCGTGACTGTCCATAACGTCTACAGAGGCATCCACCTCAACGTGAGCAGACGCATAATATTTGTCCCCGTAGCTGTGTACAGCCAAATCGTGCACTCCGTATACGCCTTCAAAAGAATTTATAATTCTTTTTATAGCATCGGTAACTTCTTTATCCGGACTTTCGCCGGTCAATGCGCTCGTAGTTTTCCGCAAAACCCCGATACCTGCCGCCGCTATCAGTACCGCTATGCCGCAACCTATGTATCCGTCTGTTTCGAACCCGAAAAAATAAGAAACGAGAGTTCCTATCAGTACGGCAGCCGACGCAGCGCAATCGGATATGCTATCTGCGGCAGTGGCTTTAAGCGCTTCGGAATCAAACTTTTTGCCTATCTTACGGTTATAAAACCCCATAAATGCCTTTACGCATATACCGACAGCCAAAACCGCTACAGACAGCGCCGAAAAATCGGATTTATCGCCGTCTATGATTTTTCGAACGGATTCGCCGAGTAGCTCTACCGCAACGAGAAGTATCAAAAAGGCAACAGCCAATGCTGCGATATACTCTATCCGAGCGTGACCGTAAGGATGTTCTTTATCCGCAGGCTTTGCAGCAAGTTTAAATCCCACTACCGTCACGACGTTGCTGCCCAAATCGCTTAAGTTATTCAGTCCGTCTGCAAGCACGGACACGGCTCCGAAAAGCAATCCGCACGTTATTTTGGCAGCCGACAAAATAAGGTTAAGAACAGCCGAAAGTATTCCGGCTTTGAGTCCCGCTTTTTCTTTGGCGCCGTTATCTTTTTTGCATAAAACTTTTTCGACATCCATAATCGATTACCCACTTTTATTCTTTAACGTCAAACACTTTGTCGCAAATCCCTGAAGCAAAGTCTTTTTCGTGACTTACGAGCAATATCGCTCCTTTGTACTGCATAAGCGCAGTCTTTAAAGCGGCTTTTGCTCTGACGTCGAGATGATTCGTAGGCTCGTCGAGAATAAGTATGTTGGACGGTTTCTGCATAAGTGCCGCTAATTTTAATCTAACTTGTTCTCCGCCGCTCATTGCGCCGATTTTCCGCACCGCAAGTTCGTTTTTTAATCCGACCTGAGCAAGAAGCGCTCTTATGCTTTTGACGTTCATTCTCGGAAACTTGTCCGATATATACGACGATGGCGTATCTTCGACGTTATCGAACAACAAGTCTTGCTCGAGATATACCGGTTTTGCGGCAGGATGAAAGCTGACGGAACCGCCTTTTTTTGCAAGCAGTCCCATTATTGTCTTTATCATGGTGGTTTTACCTATGCCGTTTGTTCCTCTGAGCCACATTCGGGTATCGCTCGCCAACGTAAACGAAACTGCCGGCAAAAGAGGCTTGTCGTAGCCTATCAGCAAATCTTTGACCGTCAAAAGCTCCTTAGTATGAAGCTCGACGTACGGAAAGCTAAACTCGGCGTCGTAAATTTCCACAGGCTTACGCATAACTTCCATACGGTCAAGCATCTTTTTGCGACTGTTAGCCATACCCGCCGTCGCCGCCCTAGCTTTATTCCTTTCGATATAGTCGGTCATTTTTTCTATTTCTCGTTGCTGCCGCTCGTACGCTTCTTCGTATTGCTTTGCATTTTGTTCTCTTTGCGCAAGGTATTGCGAATAATTGCCCGAATATTTGCGAATTACTCCGTTTTCGATACTGATTATATTTCTGCACACCTTGTCCAAAAATTCGGTATCGTGCGATATTACCAAAAACGTGGATTTAACGGAATTTAAATACTCGATAAGCCATTCGACGTGTTCTATATCGAGAAAGTTTGTAGGCTCGTCGAGTAACATTACGTCCGGTTTCTCCAAAAGAAGTTTTGTCAGCATCAGCTTTGCTCTGCCGCCGCCGCTGAGATTACTTATGGGCGTATCGTATCCTAATGCCGCCACGCCCAATCCTCCGGCTACCTTTTTTACCTTTGCGTCAAGATTGAAAAACTCGGCGTCCGTCAGCCGTTCCATAATCTTATTGGTTTTTTCAATCAGAAAATCCAGTCGCTGTTCGTCTGCATCTGCCATTTCGGCATACATCGCTTCCATTTTTTCGTTAAGACGATAAAGTTCCGAAAAAGTAGAAAGCAAATATTGCATCACGGTCAGAGATCTGTCTATGTCCGCATGTTGATCGAGATATCCCCTGGTTATGCCGTTAAGCCACTTTACTTCCCCTTCGTCCTGAACTATTTCACCCGAAAGAATTTTTATAAACGTCGATTTGCCTGCGCCGTTAAGCCCTACTATTCCGCTGTGATCGCCGCCGGAAACGGCAAGATTTGCCTTATCGAAAAGGGATTTAGCGTCGTACACGTGCGATAAATTCTTTATTTCCAAAATACTCATGGTTGCTCCGTTGCTCGGCTTGGACGCACGCCTCCGATATTATCTGTTTGCCGTAAGATAGAAGGTCGGCTTCCGAATTTTTTATTTTTTGCGATAAAACGTCCTGTAGCCTTCAGTATAACATAATCGTTGCTTTTTTGCAACAAAAGTGTTAAAATGTTTTTATGAAGGATTATTGCGAAATTTGTCCGAGACATTGCCTAAAAACGCCCGAACGCACGGGATTTTGCGGAACAGACAAAATTCTCGTGGCGCATTACGGCATTCACCGTTACGAAGAGCCGATAATCAGCGGCAGTAAGGGCAGCGGGACTATATTTTTCGGCGGCTGTAATTTGCGGTGCTGTTTTTGTCAGAATTCCGACATTTCGCATGTCGCAGCGGGTGAAGAATATTCGCCCGAACGTCTTGCCGAACTTATGGTAAAGCTCGCAAAAACGGGTGTTCATAACATAAACCTGGTAACAGCGGCGCATATCAGACCGCTTATCGCCACGGCTTTAACAATGGCAAAGCCGCTACTTACAATACCCGTAGTTTACAATTCAAGCGGTTATGAGGGCGACATATCCGATCTGGACGGTCTGATAGACGTATATCTGCCGGACTTTAAATATATAAATTCAGCCACTGCTGCGCTGTTATCAAAAGCTCCCGATTATCCCGAAGTAGCAAAACGCATTATACGGCAAATGGTGCAAAGTCAAAGCGAAACGATTATCGAGGACGGCTTAATAAAAAAGGGAGTCATAATACGCCATCTGGTGCTCCCCACCAAAAAAGAAGAGTCGATAGCCATACTTACGTACATAAAAGAAAATTTTCCTTCTACAAAGGTAAGCATTATGAGCCAGTACACACCGTCTTTTAACAAAGGCCCCTCTTTTCTTAACCGAAAAATAACTTCGCTGGAATACAACGCAGTGATAAATAAAGCCGTAGAGTTAGAGATAGACGGCTACATGCAAGATCGAGTATCGGCGTCCGCCTTTTACACGCCCGACTTCGGACAAAAACCGATAAACTTAACTTAAATATAATTGCCCTTGCATAGCAGCAACCGTTATGCTTGCGACAAAGAGGAGATTCAATGAAAAAAGAACGATTTTCAGACGTTGCTGACATTAATATAAGCGTAAGCGACGACAGTCAATTTTTATCCGCTTTCTCGGAAATAGGCAAGCCTGTAATATCTGCCGATGTAGCCGATTTTCTGGAAAACAGCGCAAGCGCATTTTCACCTGCGCAAAGTTTGCGACTTACCGTATACGGAAAATGCATAGACGAAGAAGAAAAGCCTAAATACAGTCAGGCAATTCGCAACTATTTTTCGTTAAAGCTCAGCGATACCCGTCGAGAAGTACGTCGTAAAAGTATACAATCGATTATCTTCTGTATTGTAGGCATACTTGCGTTAGTCGCTATGTTTTGTCTCAGTTCGCTGAGCGTAAACGAAGTTTGGACAGAATGCGTGGACATTTTCGCTTGGGTATTTTTGTGGGAAGCCGTAGACTTGTTTTTTATCGAGCGAAGTTCTCTGATTCTGCGCGAAAAGCGTCTCAGGAATTTTGTGGAAATGGAAATAATCTACTTATAATTTTTGTAAAATACAACCGACGGAGAAATCTTTAAAAAGCAAATCTCCGTCGGACTTTTTTTATTCTTAAATATCGAAATTAAACATGCCGCCTACTTCTTTCTTTTCTTATATCTAAAACCTACAACTGTCGCTGCGGAGGCGAGCGCTACGAAAAAGGCCGCCACAAGGAGCAAAATCGTCTCGCCTTTATCGTCTTCGTATAACGCCTTTACTCCTACAGAATTTCGTGCAAACGTATAAGTCTTTTCTTGACAAACGCATATATCACCGTCGTACCAACCCTTAAATTTTTTGTTATCCATTTCGGTTGCGGTTACCGTAACTTCATCTGTTTCTTTGTCATAGGAGGCGGTTATCGCACCGTCAATGCATTCACCGTCGCAGGTCGCCGTTACGTTAATTTTAGAAAGTTTCTGTATAAATCGGTAGCCGCACACTTTACATTCCCGCAATTGCTCGCCGCCATCCGACAAGGTCGGCTCTTTTGTCGTTTCGCTTTCACCATATTCGTGCGTATAGCTTTGTTTAAATCCGCACTTAACGCAAAGTTTTGCGTGATTGCCCTCTTCGATTTTCCAATCGCCGAACCTGTGTCCGTCACTAAAAACGGTTTCTCTATACCCATACTCGCATCGAGAACAGCTATATTCTTCGTATCCGTCTTCCGTACACGTCGGTTGCTTTTCTCCGACAAAAATACAATCATGCCCATACATAGGCTCAAATGTTTTTTCTTTTATTCCGCAAACTTTGCACTCAAAAATCGCTTCATAATCCGTTTCGCAACTTCTTTCGGACAACACCGTTTTAAAAAAATCATGCGGTTTCATTGGTATAGACGTTACATCGATTCGATTTCCGCATGTCAAACAATGTCGTGATCGTTCACCTTTTTCATCACACGACGGCTGCTTATCCACAGTATACTCGTTATCATATTTATGACCGAGGGCAGGTATCTCTTTAATGGTCGAGAATCCACACCGTAAACATTTTTCATAATCGCAATAACCGCCGATTTCACAAGTCGCCGTCTTGCCGTCAACAAATATCATATCGTGACCGAGCTGCGCATACTCCTTGTACGTCGTATAATCGCAACGCACGCATTTTTCGTATGCGTTATGCCCTTTTTGCGTACATGACGGCATCAATACATCGAAAAATTCCAATTCATGCCCAAGCATAAATAGCGCTTCTTCTTTTGTTCTACCGCAATTTGCGCATTCGTACACAATAAAGCCGTCGCTTATACAGGTGGGCTGCGTTTTCAACACCTGCTCGTACCTATGCCCTATAGCAGGCAAGATTTCTTTCTCGACTTTACCACATCTACGACATTCGCGATGACCCCTTTCTCCGCTATTTTCACATGTCGGTTGAACGTCCTCGAATTTGACAAAATCATGGCCGAGTTTTTCCATAATTACCATGCCGTCGTTTTGGCCGCAACGGCGGCACACGTGAGTTTTGCTGCCCGCCGATTCGCATGTAGGATAATCCGATACAATCCAATCTGGGCAATAATCATGACCGTACTTCTCGATAACGCTCATTGTGCTGTAATCGCAAACCGAACATTCCTCGTAATCTGCAAAACCGTCTTCTATGCAAGTCGCAGCTTTTCCCGTTACAAATCGTAATACGTGCGGTGATTTTTCCGTCGTTTCTGTATATTGGCTGCCACATCGCAAGCATGTATACAATAGTTCGCCTTTCTCTTGGCAAGTAGATTTTTTGATAACTTTCGGCGAAGAATACTCATGCGGCTTTTTATCTATAATAATATCTTCCTCGGTTATATCGTTTTTATACTCGTCGAAATATTCGCCGCATCTTTGACATTTGTAATGCGCTTTTTGACCGTATAGCGAACACGTAGGAGCTAATTCTTCTATAAGCGTGCCAAATTCGTGTCCGAGATCGGGAATTACTGTAACTGAATTTTTGCCGCATTTTTCGCACACGTATATGATTTTTCCTGACGTTTCGCAACTAGGATTACTCCTACTAGTCTCAATATACGAGTGTCCAGACATGGGCAATGCCTCTTCTCTCTTTTCGCCGCAGTCTAGGCACTCGTATTGCGCTACGCCGTCGTTATCGCAAGTGGCTTCTTTAAGCAAAGTACGTTTTTCACGATGTGCTGTTTTAGGAATGGCTGTTTCTTCCGTCGTTGCCGAGCAGTATAGGCAATGTCGTGATTTTTTGCCTTCCCGACTACACGTGGCATCTAAATCCACCGTCCAGTCCGAAGAATACTCGTGACTCAATCGACCAAGTTCCGTAAACGTACTGTAATCACAGCGGCTACACGTATCGTATGCTTCGTAACCGACTTCTAAACATGTTGGAGTCTTGCCATTATGGTGTACTATTTCATGTCCAAGTTTGTCTCGCTTTTCGGTATATCCGTATTCGCAACGACTGCATTTATACGTGGTATATCCGTCCTCCGTACATGTCGGTTCTTTGGTAGCCGTAACAGTACAATCGTGACCGAGCATATTTTGCTTTTCGGTATATCCATATTCGCATCGGCTGCACTTATATGCGGTATATCCGTCCTCCGTACATGTCGGTTCTTTGGTAGCCGTAACAATACAGTTATGTCCGAGCATATTTTGCTTTTCGGTATATCCATATTCGCATCGGCTGCACTTATACGTGGTATGTCCGTCCGCTGTACACGTAGGCTCTTTAGTATCCGCAACGGTACAATCGTGACCGAGCATGGGTAAGGCTACTTCGTACTTATCTAAGCAATAAGTACACTTATATTCTTCTTTGCCGTCGGATATACACGTAGGTTCGGTCTTTAAAGATAGTACATAGTTATGATCGACTTTACCTAATTCTTTATATGTATTGTAATCGCAGCGACTACACGTATCGTATTCTTCGTAGCCGGTGTCTAAACATGTCGGAGTCTTGCCCTCGTGATGTACTATTTCATGACCGAGCTTACCTAACGTATCCGTATATCCATATTCGCATCGACTGCACTTATACGTGGTATATCCGTCCTCCGTACACGTAGGTTCTTTAGTATCTGTAACAATGCAATTATGCTCGAGCATATTTTGCTTTTCGGTATATCCGTATTCGCAACGACTGCACTTATACGTGGTATATCCGTCCTCCGTACATGTCGGTTCTTTAGTGTCTGTAACAATACAGTTATGTCCGAGTGCCGAAATTTCTTTTTCTTCATAAAAATTGCATTTATCGCAAACACGCCTTAACAACCCGTTCTGTTCGCAGCTTGCTTCGACCACTACAACCTTTGTCATTTTTTCGTGAGCACATGGCTCTGCTGCGCCCTCAACGACATAGCGTAACACCCTGTCAAGGGCGGCAATATTTGCGGACTCGTACTCATAATCATAACTTTCGGTTCCGTCTGTTCGTACAACTCCACCACCGACCACAAAAGCCGACGGATCGGTATTAAAAGAACCGCTTTTTACCGAAACGCCACTAACAGCACTTTTATTTTTACCGTCCGCAGCGTACTTTCCGCTTATAACAGAAAACTCACTTCCGCCGCTAATCGCCTTTGCCGTATACGCCGAATACGTCAAAACCTGAGACTCGGATATTTCGCCACTTCCTTCCGAACATACGCCGTATGCCTTGGATTTTTTTGCACACTCGCTTTGCGCAACTATTATGTTTATGCCGCTAAGACGCAAAATCGACGATACGTTACCGAAAATTCCATACATTTCGGAAACGTAACCGTCGATAGACTGAGTCAAAACAAATGATGTATTTTTTACTGATATTGTTGCCGAGTCAGCGTAAATTCCATAGAACGAAGTGTCCGGCGCATTTACATAGCCGTGATATTCTACCGAACAATTAGTTATTTCTACGGTACTGCCAGATGCCGCTCGAACGCCGTAATTGCTGCCGTTTGACGAAGTCTTCTCCATCTTTATGCCGTCAAGCGAAACATTTGCGCCGTCATTTACGTCAAAAAGCGTTTTAGTACCCTTTACGGTTGCGCCCGACGATGATTTTATCGTCACTTCTCCGCCTTTAATATTAAAAACGGCAGCAACGTCGTCAGCACTCTTAGCCTTTACGGAACCGTCGAGGCAAATAGTAATGTTCTTGTCAATAACAAAAATAGGTTGCGATACGTTTATGTTGTTTGTAAGTCGAACGGTATCTCCGTTCTCAGCCGAATTAATGGCAGCGACGAAAGTCTCATAACTGTCTGTTTCGGTCAAAGCAATCGTCGGCGTAACGTGAACTGTTATCGTCAACGTTGTAAGCAAAGCACAAAAAATCACAACACACTTGTAAAAATTTGCTTTCATAACGCCCTCTTTGGTATATTCAATATTTTACCACCTCAGGCGTACTTATGTCAAAACAAATTCACACAAATGCCGAAAACTTTTCATTTTTTACACTTCTTAAAAGGGATTTTTCTTCATTATCGATTATTTCGGATATTATCGTCGCAGCCAATCGCTGTCCGGTTTGAGACAGGTGAATACCGTCGGCACAGTAATAGTCAAAGCAATCGTTAAGCATTAGAAGCTTCGTTCGCAAATCGATTAAACCTACTTCCATTTCGTACGCAGTCTTTACGACTTCGATATTAAACATCTCTTGCTTGCGCGAAATATTGGTAACGTCACCGTCCAAAAATTTTAAAACCGCATTACCGTCCGCTATTTTACTAATTACGCTGTCAAAGTATCGCTGAGAATTAACGGGCAAAAGAGTAACTAAAAATACTTTTTCGCTGACTTTCTTTAATTTTGCGGTTAGATTGTGCAGTATTTCGGAGTATGCGCAAAGCTCGGTTTTTGAAGAATGCGGATAATCCGGCGAAAGCGCAACTTGCCGCCAATCGTAATCCACGTCGTTCCCGCCTATCCAGATTACCGAATAGACTTTATCGCCAGGCTTAATGGCCTCGATATATCGCTCTACAAATTTACGCTCGCTCAGCTTAACTATGGTTTGCCCGAATGCGGATATGTTTTCCACCTCGTCAAATAACAATTTCTCTCCGAGTATATCCACCGCACACGGCTTTGCCGGCAACGGACGACCACTGTCCGTAACTATGCCTTTTGCACAAGAATCGCCAAAAACAACAAGCTTTTTCATTTCTACCTCCTTTACGCTATCATTGTACAACGGACACTCGCAATAATCAACCTACTTATTTAAAATAGGGTTCTACACCTTATTTGGCGCAGTAGAGAGCAGGTAAATGGCACTCTACTGCCGGTAGAGTGCCGAAATTCGTTGTGTTTTTCCGTATACGATGTATATTTTTCGACATAATTTGCTTGATTCTATACCAATGCTTATGTTAGAATTTAACTATGGAAGATCTTAAAAAAGTTATTGCAGACAATATAATATTCTACCGAAAAGAGAAGGGGTACACGCAACTCGAACTTGCCGAAAAGCTTAATTACTCAGACAAGGCGGTCAGCAAGTGGGAACGAGCCGAATCATTACCGGACGTTATTACGCTTAACGAGATCGCCTCTATGCTCGACGTTACTCTAAACGACTTGGTTTCCGTAAAAAAGAAGGTGCGCATACGAAAACCTCTCACCGTTTGCTTTTCGGTAGGTCTGGTATGGCTCGTCGCCACGGTAGTTTTTGTTTTGATAAATATCCTTACAAAATCATCGGAAAGGTCGTGGTTGGTTTTTTTGTATGCAATACCGGCGTCCTCGATTTTACTTATCGTTTTCACCTCTATCTGGCATTATCACTTGGGTTTATTTGTTTCCGAGAGCGTTCTAATATGGTCGCTCGCCGCAGCGATTTTTTTATCTCTTTCCTCCTATGCCGGCATGTTTTATATTTTCTTTTTACCGATTCCTCTGCAAGCTTTAGCTGCGCTGTGGTACATAAGAGGAATACGTAAAAGAGGCAAATGACGCTTTCGTTACCCGCTTAAACAAAATTATGATTTATAATAATATTTTTAGGCCTTGCGCTTTGATGTGAACCCAAAAGTTTGGACAGAGAATTAAATTTTTGGAGTTACACTTCACTTGTAGCAAAAGCCTTTTCTTTTTACATATAAATATAATAACTGTCCGAGCTTATGCTTCTTAATTTTTGATTTTGCCTTAGTCCCCCCCCATCGTTGCGAGCAGTACCACCCTAATTAAATTATATTATTCGCTTACTTTGTAACATTTACATCGGTTTATCAAAACTTTTTTACGATTTTTACTGTTCAAAAATCTTGCAAGACTAACTGTTCTATATTTATTCTCTGTTCTTTTCATTTCTTGTGTTTCGGCGGCAATAACGTAAATTATTATTATCTGATTTTTGATGTATATAAGATTGTGCAATTTTACTTAGCTTACTGCGATCGTATGAATCCACAATATTATGAAATTATAACCATAAGGCACGACGCCATAGTAATGAAATCATACTTTTCATTTTGCGCACTCATTTTCTTGACTAATTTAGGCGTTTATTATATAATAATGGTATAATTTTTTAGCGAGGTATATTACATGGCTTTGAAAGGTTTAGGAAAAGGCTTGGGTGCCCTTCTCGCAGATATCGAATCTGACGAAATAACGGACTCTATGCCGGCTTCGGAAATTTCTATCGACCTTATTGACCGCAACGAAAATCAACCGCGTAAAATTTTTGATGAAGTCGCAATGACTGAACTAGTCAACAGCATTCGCATTCACGGCATTATCACTCCCCTGATTTTGGTTAAACGCGGCGAGCGCTATATGATCATTGCAGGTGAACGTCGCTGGCGCGCGGCCAAACGTGCAGGATTACGAACTGTTCCCGCAATAATCAGAGATTATACCGAAGCTCAGATTAAAGAGATTTCTCTTATTGAAAACATTCAAAGAGAGGACCTCAACCCTATCGAAACGGCTACTGCCATAAAACAACTTATGGACGAGTGCCATTACACGCAGGAAGAAGTTGCAGAACGCATCGGCAAAAGTAGAACAGTCGTTACCAACACTGTCGGTCTGTTGACTTTGGCTCCAAAAGTTATAGATCTTATAACACAAGGAAGGCTTTCGGCTGGACATGCAAAGATTTTGATTTCTCTAGATGACCAAGACGCTCAGCTTGCTCTTGCATTAAAGGCTGCCGACGGAAAAATGAGCGTTCGAAAGTTCGAAGAACTCGTTAAAGCATACCGCAACCCCAAGAACAAAGAAAAGCAGATGCAAAGTTTAGAGCTAAAAGACCTTGTAGAACACATGCAACGAACTTTTGCGACAAAAGTTTCCGTTCTTGGCAACGACAAGCGCGGTAGAATTTATATCGACTATTACAATAGGGACGATCTCGACAGAATAGCTGATATTTTGGAACTTGTTGATTCGCAAACTAAAAAATAATAACCCTCTTACTCTCCTTTTAAGCGGCACGTCGATTACGGCGTGCCGCTTTTTTAGTTATGCAGTTTTTATAAAGAAGAACTATTCCCGGCATATTCTGTAGCATAACTTATAAGAAAACAAAATGCTTCATGTGAAACTTTTTTAGGCAATTGCCGTGTGCTTAATTAAAAACTACTGTCTATGTAACAAAACGTGTAATATTTGCTCCAAGGTCTTTTTCACAAAAGGCTTTTTATTTTTTCTTCTAATGCCGCCCGTGCACTGTTTTATTCGTTATTTTTTTATCTCTCAAACTTAAAAGCAGGCAAAGACCGCCGATAATTTTTGCAATAGCTACCATCATGGAGATTGCTAATAAACTCTTTTTTACAATACTCGCCTACTCTAATCTAAGCATTTCGAAAAGGCGACTCAGAAGCAGTTTCACGTGAATCCGGGTAAACTTGCGTAAAGTCCAAAGACACTCGGCGGTAAAATGCAAATCAATCAAATTGTATGCAATCGTAGCATTACAAAGTCGATATATCGAAGCAAATCGTTTCACGTGAAGCAACACTGCAACGTGCGCAACTAACATAGTCAATTAGTCGACACATGCAACCAAAACAACTATTCGTCTTCTTTCTTTGCATAATCAAATAAATTAAAAAACCAGTAACAGACGCATAAATATCATTAAAAACTAAAAGTGAATCACAGTTATTTTTTGGCAACCCCGGCTAGACAATTTCTATAAAAAATTATTGTATAAATCGTAAAGCACTAAAACGAAATAAATCGTTAAATTATTATAGACTTAAACTTAAATCGCTTCATTAGAGTCAATAATAGCTTAGATACGTTTTTTCTAGTTCTATTTACCCGGTGGGATATCGCAAAATTAAAAATCAGAAAGTCCCCGAATTGGTATTTTAACTCCCGATAGATAGTATAGATTTGCGACTACACTCAAATCTCGCCTGCCGTCATCCCCCACCACAAAAAAAATATGACTGCGTAAATCAAAACGCTTCGAAAGCCAAAACATTATTTTGTGTTTCGGACAATATTACTTCTTACTACTTACCATTGGGACTGTCTTAAAATTCAGCTAACTTAGCCAACTGACTTTAACGCAGAGTTCTGTTTTCTTAAATGCCTCTGATAATCTTACACATACAACATACCAACAAGGACTCAATCACCGCTATTTGAGCTCAGTAAAAGCCTAATAAAATTACACACTTATAAAAAAGCACATTTATAATGTGAAAATTGTATTTTGGTATATTTTTAAACATATTTATAATTCCTCTATATTTTATGTACTATTTTGCAAACAAATTGTTTCACATGAAACATAAATAAACAAAAATCATGTTGTTTTTCTATGAAAAAAGCCGAAATAAAACTTAAAAAACTATCCGCTTTTGTGGAAAACTTAGTGGATAAGTAGATAAGTTTCTTTGCATTAAACACCAAAATCGCAAATGAACACATAAAAAACAAACAGCACTAAAATATTTCAAACGCACAAGTTATAACGCTAAAATCAGCAAAGCGCACGACTACTGCAATTTTGCGCATGTAAAACGCCATACCGCACTACAGTAAAAATTTGGCGGTTTCTATATGCCAAGTATGCGTTCCAAGTAGTCTTATTGAAGTAGCAAATTAACAAGATGTAAAATCGCAAATCGCTGCGCAAAAACATAAACGAGCGTGCTTCTCATAGCGCAATGTTCAATGCTCCCCCTTAATGAGAATACAGAATTACTGATAGTTATAGAACTAAGCGCAATAGAGACGTTTAAATCAATTATAAAAGCTCCATTTCGATTTGGCTGCAACCAATAGCCCGCCACATTGTCACGATTTTATATCTGCCATTCATTATAACATACATTTTAGAACACAACGCCTCACATGCAAAGCGCCCATTTCGAAGCAAAAATCACATAACGAATATTTGGCTGCGTATATACGGCGAAAGTTTGCTTATACGCCCCTGCTTAAGCGCTTTACTTAAAAACGCTTAAAACAGAAGCATTTGCATTTTGGCATTAAATATAAGAATTGCGAGATATTTTTGTAGCAAATTGACAATAAATAATGCAGCACGAGATCAGTTTTTTAAATGCGTTACCCCCCCCCCTAAACTAATGCATCAAATACAATCCCCATATCACCCGCAGCACAACAATAGTCAAAATTACTTTGCAATTACAAACCCCATTAGTTAATTG
>ERZ779865.1497-NODE-1497-length-16939-cov-4.398010_pt1 | contig 16939 bp, 20 predicted proteins | sample MGYA00433088_ERZ779865 | MGnify/ENA primary metagenome ERZ779865 (study PRJEB29588, sample SAMEA2151703) | human gut metagenome | biome: human gut; feature: human-associated habitat; material: faeces | place: Denmark | collected 2008/2010 ... | reverse complement strand
TGGATAAATTTTGATGGTGTCCATGTTGCTGACTTTTCCCTGATCAATTCCCTGCCTTGTGGCTTCTTTACCATATCCAAGAACTTCAAGCTGTCCACTTCCTGCATCAGAAATATGGATATCAATCTTTGTTACCTTTACAACCTTATCTTTAACCGTTACCTTGATCTTTGCTTTTCCGGTTCCGTTATTTGCTGCTACGGTAACGGTTGCCTGTCCTGCCTTGACACCAAGGATTCCACCGTCAATGATAGCTACTACGGATGGATTGCTGGATGTGATCTTGACACTCTTATCGGTCGCATCTGCCGGAGCAATAGAATACTCTATCTTTGCCCCACTTCCGGTCTGCAAGGTCATGCTTGGTGCTGTCGTTATGGAAGTAACCGGGATGCTTGCACTCTTTACATTTACCTGAAATGCTGCTTTTGCCTTTTTATTGACTGCAGAAGTAACCGTGATCGTTGCAGAGCCTTTTCCGACTGCCTTTACCACACCTTTTTTCGTTACGGTTGCAACCTTTTTGTTACTGGACTTATAGGTGACTTCCTTACTGCTCAATCCCTTTACCTTTTTCACTTTGATGGCAGCTTTCTTTCCAACCGTCAGGGATGCGGATTTCTTCGCCAGTGTGATCGTGCTCTTTGCCGGTTTTGCCTTTACCGTCAGCTTTAATTTGGCTTTGATCTTTCCATTCGTCTTTGATGCAACGGTAATGGTCACATTCCCTTTTTTCTTTGCCGTGATCACTCCTTTGGAAGATACCGTTACAATCTTCTTATCTGCCTTGTAGGAAAGCTTACTCTTTGATACTCCGGTAACGCTTTTGACCGGAACTTTCACACTCTCCCCTGCGTACATTGTCATGCTGGTCTTTTTCAATGTGATCTTTCCTTTGGATGCTGCCTGAACATCTGTCGGAACAGTTACCACACTGCCTGCGATCATGGCAAGCACTAACAGGAATGTAACGAATTTCTTTGCGATCTGACTGTTTTTTTCTCTCATAACTGCCTCCCATTCTATATTTCATCATTGTTTCATGTTGTTTTCTCTGTTGTTTCTATACTTATAGTATACACCTTTTTGCCTTAAATTCCAAGGCAGTGAGCAATAAAAATTGTCACTGCCGTAAGTAAAAACCCTTCCAGTAATACAAATGTTCCCATTCCCATGACCAGGATATTTAATATCCCGCTTTTCCTTTTTATCTTCCTCTTTTCCATCTTCTCTTAATTCCATTTTGCATAATAATCCGTATCCTGCATTACTGCCATATCCGGATCCAGCACGCTTCCATCTGCATCCACCCAGCCCACAAAGGTTTTTCCTTCCAGTACCGGATCTTTTGGAACCGGAATCACATCACCGGTCAAAACTTCATAACATTTGTAACAGTCTGTATCCGTACCAGACAAATAATAACTTACTTTATATATTTCCGGTTCTTCTTCGGACAGTTTATTTACAATCGCTGTCCTGTCATATGACACAGTTCCCTGTTTTCCATTTGGATGTTTAAATTCCTCTGTCACACTTACCGATAAAAGCTGCTTATCCGTATCTGCAGCATTTACTTTTAACCGAATATCGGAATCTGAATCCAGTGTATCTGCAAGTGTTTCTAAAAAATCAGCCTCCAGCTGTGCCTTATCCGCAATATCATATTTTTTCGTTAACAGATTTTCCGCCGTCACTTCTACAGCAGACGGCAGATTGCTTTTTAACTCTGCGCTGCGGTTTGTTCTTCCTGACACTGCCATGATCGTTAAAAAGATCACTCCGGCAATACAGGTCATGACAACCGCTCTGATGATCAATTTCATATGCCTTTCCTCCTACATGACCGGGACACGGATCACTGCGGTTGTTTTCCGGTTGCCGGAATCCACTGCCTTTACCGTAAAAGAATAAATTCCTGCCGTACTGAATGTGATTGTTCCGGATGCCTTATCCATATGACCTGACAGTTCATTTCCATCGGAATCACAGAATTTTAAAAGCCTTACCGCAAGCTCCTGTCCGTTATAATCATGCGCTTTTACATAATCTGCTACATTAACAGTGCCGGGTGTCAGACTGCCGGTTCCCTGGTATTCAATCACCGGCGCATCTTTTGCTATTTCCGTCTGATACGCACCATAATCTACATACGCATTGTAATCAATGCCTTCTGTATCCATGTGCGCCGCTATGATCTTTACGATTCCACGGTTTCCATCAGAATCTGTTACGGCAGAAAATATGATCGTAAGGACACTTATTACTACGGCGGCAGTAAACATCGCACCGCCATGTTCTTTTATGATCTCTTTCATAGCATTCTCCTTCTTACATATTTACTTCAATACATGTCTACGGTCAGATTTTCTTCTAATTTGTTTCTTACAATAGCCGGCAGTGCAATGTCCTGGCACAGCAATTTCAAAAAGAAAAGGACTTATTTTGGTCGCTGCCTTCCAATATTGGCAATTAAAACACTGCTTCATTGGCTGATTGATATTATATCCCAAACCAATTCTTGACATCTTTTCCTCCTAACCGCATAACCCTGTAAAAAATATTTCTGCCATCTGCTTAAAATATCCAGCATACACACCATAAACCAATGCAAGGGCTATCACTGACACCGCACCTGCCTGTATGCCTCCTCCAAGTTCTTTTACTATCTCTTCCACTTAAAACACCTTCCTTAAAATCCTGTTGCAGCCATATACACACTGATCAGCATTGCAAGAACTGCCAGTGCCGGGACTGTTTCCATTATCATTTCACCAAGATGTTCTACAATCTCTTCCACTACCTTGCAATCCCCCTTGTCATATGTGTTTTCTCAATGCCAAAGACCGGCATTTTATAACTATAGGACAACATCACATCTGCAGATACCGTTTCTCCCTCTGCATTGGCAGACGGTGTTACGGCAAGCGTATATCCTGCTGACTGCGCCTGTGAGATACAGCCTGCAATCACTGCCTGGTTAAAATCGCTGTTTTCAATTTCTGTTATCACGTCTGCCTTATATTCTTTGGCAGCCGCTGTCTGCGCAGATGCCGTTAATAATGCCGCCGCACCAAAAACACAGAGCAGATAAAAAAACAACGTTGTAAATGCATTGATTATATTTTTCATTTACATCCCTCCTGCTTCTGACAACATTTCAAACAGAAACATCATGCCGACGATCAGATCCCCGAGTAGTTTTACTGAAGCTCCGGCTACCGGATATGTATATAGCATCCGGACTTTAAAAGAGGCCTGTTCATTTCTGCGTTCCGCAGCACGGTTTCTCATGTCCTGCACACGTTCCAGAAGATTCCGGATCTGCACCTTCGCATCTCCTGTACCGGATTCTGAAATCGCATACAGCATTTTCATGCAGCTTGTTGTTTCCGGAATATCAAAATTCTTACAGAAATCTGTATAAGAGCTCAATGCTTTCGGCTGTTCTTTTAAACGCTGCAGCAATGCGTTTAATTCCGGTATCAGGATTTTCGGTGCTCCCTCTAATGACCTGGCAATGGAAACCTGTACATTGCTGTGCTGCATCAGTAATGCCATCTGCATCAGCCATTCCGGGAACGCTGCATAAAGTTCTTCCGAAACCACACGCCTTGCAATATTTCTTCCAAATCTGTGCTGCTGTGACATGATCACTGCAGCAGCCAGTAAAGGGATTACAATCCATGACTTCTTTACTGCAAAATAAATCCCTGCCACGAAAAAAGGAATTGTCCACAAAATACTTTTTTTCACTTCTTTTTTCTCATCATAATTCATAGCTTTTTCATAGCTGCGCAGTACATATTCGTCACTCCTGCCGCCTTCTTCCTTCAACCAGTTTCTGGTCAGTGTCTTTTCCGATCTTGCATATACATAGATCATCCACAAAAGAAGTCCAAAAGAGGTAATCTGTACAAGTCCTGTCGTCAGCACATTATAAGGCGCTGTCATTCCAAGCATATCCGGAAGGGCATTTAAGACATATAATGTACCGGCGCACAGAACCGTCGCCACAACAATGGAAACCACATTATTTGTGTGTGCTTTCTTTTTTTCTTTCTGTAATACATAACCCCTGCGTTTCCACAATTCCACATCGCTAAGCAACAGGGATATTGAGTCCTGTGCATCCCCGCCATACTCTTCTATGCTGATCAGAAGGTCATGCAGGGTCTTGATCTTACGACAGTCATATTCTCTTTCAACAATATCCAAAGACTCCCTCACAATGCTTTTTCCACTGCACGTACGTCCTTCCTCAAGATGCCTGACCGCTTCATCTATCACATCCCGCATATGTCCTGGTTCAAATGTCTCTTCTGCTTCTTTTAATGCAGATAATATTTTTCCTGTTTTCTGGAATCCATACAGCATCTGCTCCATGTAAGTAGCAGCATCTGCAAAACGTTTCTGCTCATACATCTTTTTATATGTATCCAGAATAAATGCCGGAAGCGCTAAAAACATGGCTGCCAGCACGATAACAAGAAGTTCCCATCTCAACTGGAACAATATTCCGATTGCCCCCATGCCCACAATGCAGACACCAATTACAAACAAATGTGTCTTCCAGGAAAAATGATATCCGTAAGTATAAACTTCTTTTGCAAGGTTTCCCGGATTCAAAAGCAGAAGATTCTTTGTCATCCGGCTTTCTCTTTCTGACCGTTTCCCTTTTTTCTCCGGTTTTTTCTCTTTTTCCCGTTTCTTTTTCCAGCCTGTCACTATTTTCCCTCCTTCCTATATCTGAAAAAGCTTTCGCAAAAGAATGGCTCCCTGATCCCGGCACGTTCTAACCTCAGCAGGATTTCCTTTGGTATTTCCTCCGATATCAGTTCTCCATCTTCCACCAGAAGATAGATCTTATTTTCATGATCTTCTCTGATATAAAAACAAAGCTGGTCTAAATACCTCCGGATCTTTCCATCACCAGTAATTTCCCTCCGAATCAGAAGACCAAGATTTACATAACGGTATATCCTCGCTTCCATACGCTGTGCATCATTCACATTATTCATCATGCTCTGAATACGATCCGGCAGTTTTCTCACATCATCCAGATGGATCGTTGTAAATCCGTTCACACCAGTGCTCCACTGTTCCAACAAGGATGTCACTTCCGTAGATCTTGCTTCTGATAAGACCAGATAGGACGGATTCTGCCTCAAACATGCCTTGATCGCATCCGTGTAGGAAAAATTGTCCCTGACACGGAGTTCTACGGCATCTGCCCCGGGATTGATTTCCCGGTAATGGATCTCCAGTGAATCTTCGATCGTGATCACACGCTTTTCTTTTGGAATAAACTGCATAAAAAACTTTGCCGTCTCCGTCTTTCCTGCACCCGGTTCTCCTCCAAACACAAAGTTCATGCCCGCTTTTACACAATTCAAAAGCAGATGCAGCACTTTTTCCTCACAAAAACCGCTTTTCAACATCCCATCAATCGTGTTACGCACCAGACATGGCGATCTGCGGATGCAGACGCTCGTTCCGGTTGCCGCCACGGAATCATGGATGATACTGATACGAAGTTCTTTTGTATCAGCTTCCAACACCTTATTTGCATTGTTGAACTGTGCATCCACGCAATTTGCAACATTGTGCGTAAAAGAATCCAGAAAACTTTCTGTTACCTTTTCTTCTGCCTCTTTCGCCCTATATTTTCCCTTTTTCAAGTCCGTGATCCACAAAGCTGACCCATTGTAATCAACATCCGTCACATCCGGTTGTATTAAAAAATCCCAGAACACACCAAACTGTTCCGGGCTTGGTTCAAACATCTCACTCAATTTCAGTGCTCCTCTCTTTAAAATCTTACAGGCAGCTTCTAAATGCCAGAGACCATCCGGACATTCTCTGCTGCCTGTTTTGTTTCATCTGCTTTTCATTTATCAGCCTAATGCATTCATCTTTGTAAAGAAATTTGTAAATACACTCTTAAACTGCTCCAGTAAAAAGCTTCCCTCATCTGTTTTGCAGAGAAACAGAATCAAAACTGTAAGTCCAAGAAGCACTGCACCTGTCTTTACTGCACCGCCATACTCTTTCATAAACTCTTCCATGGGAATTACCTCCTTCCATCGTTACTCGATTCTCCTGCAGGTTAAATCTGTACGGGATTAATCAATCCCTTATAAACACAGGAATGCTTTATCACATCGTTGTTCCTTCCAAAAGGTTATATATCAATTCATAACGGCACATAACAAGGAAAGGAATTGTCTCTTTCAGACTGCAATATACGGAAAAATTTTCTCTTGCTTCCTGAAATGCACAATCCATTTTGTACTGTGGCAGATTTGATCTTTCTGCATGTCTTCTCCATGCATTATATTCTTCTTGGAGCAATCCGTTTTGTTCTTCAAATATTTTGAGATCATCCATCATACCTACTCCTGCTACACCTCTTCGTATTTTTTCATAGCATCTTTCATAAAAAAGCATAATTTCAAATGGTATTCTGTTTTTTAAATGACACCATGTAGAAAATTCACTTCTTACCCCTTCAAAAATGCAGTCTGTCTCATATGACATTTTCCCTTTTCGCTCCGCTTTCTGTCTCCACACTACATATTTTTCCCATACATCTCCATTTTCCAATTCAAAACGTTTTACCCGATTCTTTTCTACGTCTTTCCATTTCTGTATCCTGCTGGTCAGCGATGCTTTATTCTCCATCGTATTATAAATTTCAAACAGTTCCGGGTATTTCATTACCAGCCATAAATGTGCCTTTTCAATTCCTTCACTTTCAAAAGCACCTTTTAAAATACATTTAAAAACATAATCTGTCAGGAAATGCGAAATTTCTATTATAAACTTTGGATCTTGTACATTTCCACGACATATCGCAGATACAAAATATTCCTGCTTCATCAGAAGCGCTGTTGCATGTTCTATCAATATTCTCCTGTTTTCATCAGCAGCCTTCTGTGCTTTCTTGACTTTATAACAATGAACAAATAGAATAGTTATTGATACTATGTATATAATTGCAATTATTAACAAAAAGTCATCACCTCACAAACAAATTAGACTTTTAAATGCACTCGGACGCATTAGCAGTCAATTAGATAATCCATTTTCTTTTCAAGAGTCCAATCACTTTTCAAGCATCCTTTATGCACCAATAAATCTCTTGATTCTTTCAAATGGATTCCATTCTTCTGTTGCAGGAATTTACGATACAAATGCCATCTTCTATCCTGCACAAATATGTGATATTTCCAATCTATATCACGAAATATATTTTGATGGATTATCATTCCGTTACCTGGACTCTAACACTGAGATCCAATGCCCGGAAAACAAATCCATTGGCACTATTTTTGAAATTGGAAGACTTCTTTATGAACGAAATCTATCTTTAGTTTCTATTCCGCCTAATATATAATTTTCCTGTGCTTATAAGGGACAAATTTACGTCCCTTATTTTCTTTTGGCAGCGTTCTATAACCGCACACTGCCGAGAGCCTGTCAGCCCCATCACGGTCTTCTCCTCTTTCTTTCGTGACTGTTACGTTTTATCCCCGTCAATGGGGTTTTCTGAAAGTCCTGAATTTCATACTTCCACCCGCACAAGTCCATTCAGTTATCAAGGTTCCATAAAAATCCATAAAGGGAAACATCTGTTCAGATTGAACTTTTCTTAGAAATGCCGTAGAATAAACTTGTTGTTTTGGTGGCATTTCTAAGAAATGTTTCCCGGAAGCCTTGTGATTGCCGTCACAGGGCTTCTTTTTTCTGATTCCCGTTTCCAGGAACCGATCGTCTGCATTGCTTTGATGCTACGGTCGTGGAGCTACCGTGCAGACAGGTTATTATTTCTTGTTCATGTTTTTTAAATGTTCTTTTAACACTGTCATATTTGTTCTGCAATCTGCAAAATGATGATATCCAGGAAAAAGAAGATAATATTCTTCTGCTTCACTTTCTTCTTTCGTCCATTCTTTATAGTACGGATAATTCTTTACCACGATCGAGTAACCATCCGGCAGATCATAACGATAAAATGTTTCTTCTATACACTCATTTTTACACCAGATATTCCAGGACTTATAACTGTTTATAAAATCTTCTCTCTGTGTCATGTTCTTCATGACGGGAAGTTCCGGCTGTGTTATAACAGGTTCTTTATCTTCTATCCATCCACATCTTCCATTACAATCTTTCTTACAGTCAGCACAGCATTCTACTGTTTCATTACAGCCACAGCACGCACAGGTTCCATTTGGATTTTTACCTGTAATACAGCCTCTTTCATACGGCGGTACCTTTTTCTCCGGCGTTGGTTGCGACGTCGCAACAGACTTTTTCTTTTTCGATGTCTGTACCAAAGTATCTAAGGTATTTAAAGCGTCAACCAAACCTTTCTGCTCTTTCGCTTTTTCTTTTAACGACTTCTTATAACTCCTGATCTGCGATACAGTCATATCAGCATTGACCTTGAAACGTTCGTTTTCCTTTAGCGGAAGCATTTCCACCAACTGGGAGTAGGAATATTTTTCATATCTGTCGTCGATCCACATCTTTCTGGAATCACCATCTTTTGAACAAAATTCCTTCCATACCGAGATCACACGCGATATTGCTGATTTATCCATATGAAAGTTCTTTTCAATACACTCATAGAAATTGTCATACCCTAACTCTTCATGATATCTGCACATCTCCATCTCATGAAGATGGAATCCCAAACTTATGTATCGTCTTTTTACATCTGCTATGTCCTGTTTCACATAGTTAAATGAAGCAACTGCAAGTTCATTTACTTCATTCCCGTAATAATCAGCGCCAAATACAATGTCTGTTGTTAAATCCATATCATCACCGCCCATAGTTTATATCTATCTCATTGTCTATAAAAACGCATACAATACAATCAGGATCAAATCCGCAATAATTATCATTCCTGTCGCGAAACCAATTACCTCATCAATCTCACCATTCTTCTTTAAACAAACAGCGACAATTCCAATGATAAAATTAACAATTATTGCAATTATTATAATCGTTAAAATACTCATTTCATTACCTCCTCTCCGACAGTCCTGTGATCACAGCTGCAGTCACTACACCGTAATAATCAACTTTCTTCCTACCACCAACCAATATTCCAGGATCTTGTAAATTCGATTGTCTCAACCTCTTCTTTTGGAATCATGTATACCTTTCCCTGATACCTAAATCTGTAATATTCCCTATATTTTTCCATAAACCTTGTAAAGAAAACTGCCGATATACTTTTATACAACTGGTCAGAATACAAAATCAGTTCAACATCCTTACAACTACGCAATTTAAACAATATCTGGTATCTGTATTTCTGTCCTGCATTTTGTTCCGACAAACCACGTATAGACAAAATGCCTCGCTGATAATACGACATTACTTTATCCATAATTACCATAATGGCTATTGTCCCAAGAAACATGTAATAAATAACATCTTCCATATAAAGGAGATCCTCCCATGCCTAATAAAATTCTTGCTTTAGATACGCTTATTTCAAAATATACATCCTACATTACTATCCTTTTGTTCGTAATCACCTTCCTTACATGGTTCCCCTTACTCAATTTAAACTCTCTTCTTATTTCCCTTAATTTATCCAGCTACAATTTTGTAAAATGGCTTGTCCTAAATGAAAATAATATTTTCATATTCTTTCTTTTTTGCTGTGCCATTGAAACAACCATACTGTTACTTGAAATAATAGCTATTTATCGCCATTCTTCATACGTTTCGCCTATGCGTAAAATTTTAACCAGTATTGTTACATTCAATATATGGTTTCTTCTCTCTTTACAAACAGCAAGCAATTTAGGAATTATAGAAATCAACTTGCCCTACATGGTTAATTCTGTTTTCTATTCTCAAAACATTTTTCTTACCATTTATATTTTTGCAGCTATAGGGTTTAACATATATATAAGCCTAAATCTTCTTGCCGGTTTCTTTGTTTCTCCAAATAGCATATCGTAAATATTATTGCCTTCTCTCCGACAGCCATGTGATCACAGCCGCTGTTACCACATCTTCCGGTTCCCATGTATCGGATATCTCTCGTTCTGCTCCCTGGAGCTGTTCACGTTCCCATCCGGATAATTGCTTTGCTGCACCCTGTAATTCTTCATATATAGATTCCGGAATGGAGATTGTTATCTCACGTTTGTTGTCCCGATCCATGTTATCACCTGCTTTCTAATACCATTAGCACTTATTCAACCTTTTTCTTCTGCTCTTTATCCACATCTTTCTTTTTAAACAAATAAGCATATTCACCTTTTTTTCCATCCCGAAACATCCTTGCCACATCTTCCGTACTTTTTCCAAATAAAGCCCAAATCAGCTGATCGGAAGTTACAGGATTATCTTCATCAAAGACAATCTTGTTCACATATTCTACCCCCTCAATCTGAAATATTCTTATTACTTAATATCAATTATTTTTGTTTTGGGTAATACAACCTCTCTATTCCATTTTATCTACACTATCCTCCAGAAAATAATCAACAGATACACCAAAATAATCTGCCACCTTTTTCAGTTTATTAACTGTAGGTGAAGATTTTTTCCACTTCAAGATGGTACACTTTCCAAAACCCAATTTTTCTTCCAATACAAAAATCGAGATAGACTGTTTTTCACATAGTTTTACAATTTTATCAAACATATTTCCTCCAATCACACTTAAATTCCGAAAACTTTCTACACTCACATTGACATGATATAGAAAATACTCTATAATTATTTTTATATTTTTCTGCATATTGCTACTTTGTAGATAACTTTCTATTTTATATTTGTGATTATATAGATTTTTTTCTACGTTGTCAATAGGTTTTGTAGATTTTTTTCTATTTGGAGGAATTATGACAACATATGAAATAATAATCGATCTTTGTAAAAAGAATAACCTTGCAGTTACAGCCCTCGAAAAAGAACTTGGATTCGGACGAGGCTCCATCGGAAAACTAAAATCCGGCAAAACCTCCGTTAATCGATTGCAAAAAATTGCCACATACTTTAATGTTTCTCTTGAATATTTGACAACTGGTAAAGAAAAAAATAACGATTTGCTTTCAAATTATGATAATGAAATCATAGAAATAGCAAAAAAAATTGCTAATGATAAGAATTTACTCTCACTTTTCAACGCAGCACAAAATGCTACACCCAAAGCAATTCGCAATGCTACAAACGAATTAAAAATGACATACAAAACTAACAACCGCTCATCTTCCACAGCTTTACATACAAGCACCCTAAACACTTCAAACGAACAAAACATTTTGGACATTATAGCTGACAATATTGAAAAGTATTCTACACTTAGCACTTCCATGTACTATGACACTTTTCACGTTCCAACGCTCAATGAATTAAAAACAATAGCCGATGACCTTCATATTTCTGTTAATGATCTGCTTTGTCCAGAACCGTTTAGTCCTGCTGAAATAAAATCAAAGTATTTTTTCTGCCAATTACAGCAAAACGGAATATCAGTACATTTTGTTAACGACAATGGAATTATCTTATCTCAAAACGCCATACATTATATAATACCATTTAATATTTACGATACTTTTTATTCCTCATTGGATGACTATTTTTCCTTAAATATTAAAACATTAATTTTACATGCAGATAAAAAATATTACTCTCTTAACGATGCACTTGATCATTGTCATCCACATAAAGATTCATCTAATCAATAAATATAACAGGAGGTTCGACTATGCAATTTGTAAATGTAGCTGCTTATGCAAGATACTCAACCGAAAATCAGGATGAAAATTCCATTGAAACACAGTTTGATAATATCGCCCAGTACTGTCAGACACATCAGTATAATATCGTTGCTCATTACTTCGACAAAGCCAAATCCGGCACCAATATTGAACGTGCTGACTTCCAGGAAATGATCTCCGCTGCAAGAGCCGGAAAGTTCTCTGCTATCGTCATTTATGATATTACCCGTGGTTCCCGAGATGTTGCAGACTGGTTTACTTTCCGAAAACAAATGATGCAGGCAGGCGTTCAGATCATATCCACGCATGACAATATCGGAGATCTTCTTAATCCAAATGACTTTTTAACTGAATTAATAGGTGTAGGAATCGGACAACACCATGTCCTGACCTCACGTTTAAAATCTATCGACGGAACAACCATGAAGGCTCACGAAGCAATATTTCTAGGCGGATGTCCTCCACTTGGTTACGATGTTAAAGATGGAAAATATATCATCAATGAATCAGAAGCCAATATTGTCCGTAAAATCTTCTCCATGTATGCTTCCGGAGAATCTTACAGTAACATCATTGATAGCTTAGACGGAGCTATTGGCAAAAAAGGTCGTCCTATCGGCAAAAACTCTCTAAGTTCCATCCTTCGCAACGACAGATACATAGGAATTTACACCTGGAATCGACGCAAAATAAAAATAATGGGAAAATGGGCAGGCGGTGTACCCAATGAACGAATCGTCCAAATTAAAGACGCTATACCGCGCATTATCGATCAGTCTACCTGGGACAGAGTCCAAATCAGATTAAAAAACAAAACAAATTCTTCCTCCAAAGCAGCACGTTCTTATCTTCTAACCGGGAAAATAATATGCACAGAATGTGGCTCACGTTACTGCGGCAGAACATCTGTAAACCAAAGAGGTTATCAAAACCCTTACTATGTCTGCGGAAATAAAACGAGAACCAGACAATGTCATTCCAAAAATATAAAATGCGAAGATCTTGATAATTTCTGCCGAAATGCAGTCAGGGAATATATCCTGAACTATGATTTATCTGAAACCGCACAGCGTATCGTAACCGCATACAATGCAACAGTTTCACAGTACACCAATGAAAAGAAAGAACTGGCAGAAATCTCCCGCAAAATTAAAAACGGTACAGATGCAATTTTAAACGGCTTCTCCAGCGAAGAACTTTTTCAGCAGATGGGGAAATTACAGGTACGTCAAAAAGAATTAGAAAAGATCATTGCAAACGATGCTGCAGATGAACTCGATCCAGAACTGGTAACGAAATTATTGAAGAATATGTTAGAGGATGTTTCAACTAACATCGATGAAGTAGTAAAACAATTTGTAACAAAAATCTACGCCCATCCGAACGGCGATTGTACCGTACATCTGGGCGTAGCACATTTTACTAGTAGCGGAAGGGAGATTCGAACTCTCGACACTACGGGTATGAACCGTATGCTCTAGCCAACTGAGCTATTCCGCCATATTAAATTGTCATCAAAATTTCTGATGTAATGGGACCTATAGGGCTCGAACCTATGACCCTCTGCTTGTAAGGCAGATGCTCTCCCAGCTGAGCTAAGATCCCGTCCGTGTCAATCGTTTTCCGCAACCGACTTCTAAAGTATACTATTTTAAAACAAAAATGTCAACACTTTTTTTCATATTTTTTCAAAAAATTTCAAAAAAACATTTTATAACAACAAAACAGCAAACTTGCCTTTCTCACACAACCTGTAAAAACAAGCCGCACTTGCTTTTACAGGCTGTATTTATGCTAATGGAATATTCACGAAACATGCATTCTGCTATTTTAGCAGAAACAGCTTACGCCAGTAACCGCTCTACCAGTTTGACACATTCCGCCGCATCTTTCGAATATCCATCCGCTCCTATCTCATCCGAGAAACTCTCCGTGATCGCTGCTCCTCCAATTACAATTTTCGCCGTGCAGCCTTTTTCTTTTGCCAGTTCCACAACATCTTTCATCCGCATCATCGTAGTCGTCATCAGTGCAGAAAGACCTATTACCTTCGCTCCTTCTTTCATCGCAGTATCCACGATTACATCCGCCGGAACATCTTTACCAAGATCAATTACATGATAACCATAATTTTTCAGCATCAGGACTACCAGATTTTTTCCAATATCATGAATATCGCCCTCAACGGTTGCCACAACGATCGTAGCCATTGCCTCTGTATTACTGCGCTCTAACATCGGCTCTAAATATTCAATCGCAAGTTTCATCGTGTTAGCCGAGGAAATAAGCTGTGGCAGAAAATATTTCTTTTTATCAAACAGATCCCCCACTTCATTGATTGCAGCAATCAGATGTTCATTGATGATCTCATCTGGTTTTGCTCCATCATCTAACATCTTTTTTACTTCTTCTAATACATGCTCTTTATTTCCCTTTAAAACTGCCTGAAAAACACCGCTTCCAGTGCTCTCTTTTTTTGCTTCACCAGCTGTAGATGTTCCTGCAGCTGGTTTCTGAACCATCACACGCTCCATACAGGCATATTTTTCTGCCAGGAAATTCATCCGCTCAATATAACGGATATCGCTTTCTTTCTTATTTAAAAGCATATCAGATGCGAACGCTGCGTTCATCAAAAGCTCCTGTGACGGATTTGCAATCGCCATTGTAAGACCGTTTGCGATTGCCATTGTAAGAAAAGCAGTATTGACATATGTACGCTCCGGCAGTCCGAACGAAATGTTTGAAAGTCCACATGCCGTCGGCAGCTCCAGTTCATTTTTACAATAAGAAAATGTCTCAAAACATTCTAATGCAGCATTCGGATTTGCCCCGATCGTGGCGACCAGTCCGTCTACAATAATATCTTCTTTTGCCATACCAATCTGCACCGCCGCATCCATAATTGTGCGGATGATACTGTGTTTCTCAGCAGAATCTTTCGGCAGTCCCTCATCTGAAAGTGGAAGCAGGATAAACATTGCCCCATATTTCTTTGCGATTGGAAGCAGTTTTTCAAACTTTTCCTTTTCGAGCGAAATGGAATTGATAAGGGCGCGCCCAGGATAAATACGCAATGCAGCCTCAATGATATCCACATGACTAGAATCAATGCAAAGCGGGCAGTCCACTGTCGAAGTTACCTCATAAACGGTACGCAGCATCATCTCTTTTTCATCAATGCCGTTCATTCCCATATTAATGTCGAGGATCGATGCTCCATTTTCTTCCTGTTCTAATGCCATGGTACGGACAAGATTCAGGGAACCTTCTTTTAATTCAGCCTGTAACTTTTTCTTGCCGGTAGGATTAATGCGCTCTCCAATGACCATAAAGCGTCCATCCAGTGTGATCTCCACGGATTTTCGCTCCGACGTCAGTATTCTTCTTTTTGTCTGAAGCGGTGCTTTAACCGGAATATTTTTTACAGCTTCCTTTAGAGCCCTGATATGCGCCGGTGTCGTTCCACAACATCCTCCAATGATGGCTGCTCCTTCTTCGACTAACTTTTTGCCGACTTCTGCAAATTCTTCCGGCTCTACATTAAAAACGGTCTGACCATCGATCAGCTCCGGCATTCCGGCATTCGGCTTTGCAAGAAGAGGTATTGTTGCATATTCTGCCATTTTTGCAATCGGCTCTAACATTGCCTCCGGACCAGTCGAACAGTTCATTCCTACTGCATCAGCCCCAAGACTCTGCATCACAACAACCGCAGTTACCGGGTCCGTTCCATACAGCGTTCTTCCGTCTTCGTTATAAGTCAGTGAAACCATGACCGGAAGATCACACACTTCACGGATTGCAAGCACAGCCGCACGGCATTCCTGCAGGCTCATCATTGTCTCAACCACAAAAAGGTCAGCACCGGCATCTGCAATGATCTTTGCCTGTTCTTTATAGACATCCACCAGATCCTCAAACATCAGATCTCCCAAAGGATAAAGCTGCTCTCCTGTCATGGTCAGGTCTCCGGCAACCAGCGCATTTGTGCCTTTTGCAGCCTCTTTTGACAATGCAACCAGCTTGCTGTTCATCTCCTCTAAATGATCTTCCAGACCATACTCTTTTAATTTAATCCTGCTCGCTGTAAAAGTCGGCGCAAATAAGATATCTGTTCCAGCCTCCACATACTGTTTCTGCAAATCAATCAGCACTTCTGAATTTTCCAGTATCCACTGCTCCGGGCATACTCCGACCGGCATTCCTGCTTTCTGTAAATTCGTTCCCGTTGCACCGTCAAGCAGTACCGGGCCATTTTTCACCAGCTCCCTAAATGCTTCTCTTGTCATGATTGCCAGTTCCTTTCTTCTTCACGTCTTTCTATCTTCTGCAATCTGCCGTCTTTTGTTATCCGGTATAAAATCCGGCAGCTTTCTGCCTTTATCGCACTTTTAAAGGATTGTACCGCCCCCGGCAACGTATTCTCCATCGTACAGCACTACTGCCTGTCCCGGTGTCACTGCACGTACCGGCTCTAAAAATTCACAGTGTATCGTATCTTCTCCGGTTCTTGTCACCTTACACATACTTCCGCTGTGGGAATAACGGATTTTTGCCTTTAAAAGCATTTCCTCTTTGATATCCGGGATGGACATAAAATTAATATGATCTGCATCCAGTTCATAAGTAAATACATCTTTATTCTCACCGAGCACAACCTCATTTGTTTCCGGCCGTATCTCCGTGACAAATACAGGATGACCAAATGCAATACCCAGACCTTTTCTCTGCCCGATCGTGTAATGTGTGATTCCTTTATGTTTTCCAACCACAGTTCCATCTGTCAGGACAAAATTTCCCGGAGGCGGTACCTGATCACCACATTCTCTGTCGATAAAGCCCGCATAGTCATTGTCAGAAATAAAGCAGATCTCCTGGCTGTCTTTTTTATGCGCAACCATCAGACCAATCTCCTCCGCAATCTTACGGATCTCATCTTTATGATAGGAACCAACCGGCATCAATGTATGTGACAACTGTTCCTGCGTCAGATTGTAAAGTGCATATGTCTGATCCTTCGCTGCCGTTACGGAATTTTTGATCGCATATCTTCCATTGGAAAGCTTTTCAATCCTCGCATAGTGTCCGGTTGCAATATAATCTGCACCAATTGCAAGACTCCTATTTAACAGGGCTTCCCATTTTACATAACGGTTACAGGCAATACATGGATTCGG
>ERZ779865.1484-NODE-1484-length-17075-cov-3.979788_pt1 | contig 17075 bp, 8 predicted proteins | sample MGYA00433088_ERZ779865 | MGnify/ENA primary metagenome ERZ779865 (study PRJEB29588, sample SAMEA2151703) | human gut metagenome | biome: human gut; feature: human-associated habitat; material: faeces | place: Denmark | collected 2008/2010 ... | reverse complement strand
TTCTAGCTGATTCTCGGTTGTTCCAACATGTGCAATTCCATGCAGACGCGCTCCCGCTCACTTCATCACGCAATGGTACTAAATTCACGTCATACAAGTTTGACGTTCATTAAGTACCAGCGTGCTTCAATGGTCTGCATTAAAATTGACATGTTGAAACAACCTGATTTACCCTGTAATCGTTCGCAGCTGTGTTTACAAATGCTATACAATCATAATATGATTTACTACGAATGTTTTGTAACCTTCTGCCTTGGCTATACTTCAATTTCTCCGTCGAAGACGACCTTGGCAGGGCCTGTCATGTAGATGATGTTCGCGTCGCGGTCCCAGCGGATGATAAGCTCGCCGCCAAGCAGCTTCACTGTCACTTCATCTTCTGTCTTGCCATTTAAGATGCAGGCAACGGCAGTCGCACAGGTACCGGTTCCACAGGCAAGTGTCTCGCCTGAACCACGCTCCCACACTCTCATCTTGATTGTATGGTCATCGAGAACTGTTACAAATTCTGTATTCACTCTTTCAGGGAAGAGCTTATCGTTTTCAAACTCCGGTCCTACGGTTTCAATATCAAGATTATCAATATCGTCCATGAATACCACGCAGTGTGGGTTGCCCATTGATACGCAGGTGATGTTATAGTTCTTGCCTGCAATTTCAACAGGTCTGTCAACAACCTTGTCACCGTCAAGAACAACAGGAATTTCCTTCGGTTCAAGAATAGCCTTGCCCATATCAACTCTAAGGCGGTTAACCTTTCCGCCTGAAGTATAAGCCTTGAGTTTCTTGATGCCGCTGAGTGTTTCAATTGTAATTTCGTCTTTTTCGTTGATATCAACCATACCGTGGTCATAGAGGAACTTACCTACGCAACGGATACCGTTACCGCACATCTTACCCTCTGAACCGTCAAGGTTGTACATTTTCATCTTTGCGTCTGCAACCTTTGAAGGGCAAACAAGAATAATACCGTCGCCGCCGATACCGAAATGTCTGTCGGAAAGTCTTACGGCAAGCGCCTCGGGGTTGCTGATTTCCTGATCAAAAGTGCTGCAATAGATATAGTCGTTGCCTATACCCTGCATCTTAGTGAATTTTAACATAAGCTTTTCCTCTCTCATGTGGTTAATGTCGATAAGCTCCGTGCTGTGCTGTGAATAGTGGCTCTTGAGGCAATCTGCAAGTGCATTTGCCGTATCAAGAGATGTAAGACACGGAATATTTCTTTCAACAGTCTTACGACGGATTTTAACAGAATCTCTTGAAGGAATTCTGCCCTTTGCAGATGTTGAAATAACATACTGAATCTTGCCCGATTCAATGAGTGTAAGAGTATTGTTTGTCTTGGACTCGTGAATTTTCTTTACGCTTACGGCGTCGATACCATACTTCTTGAGTACATCCGCTGTACCCTCTGTTGCGTAGATTCTGAATCCGAGGTCGTAGTATTTCTTTGCGATTTCACCGATTTCAGCCTTATCAGAATTACGGACTGTGATGAACACACCGCCCTTTTTCTTCATCTTGTAGCCTGCACCGATGAGTCCCTTATAGAGAGCCTCCTCAAGTGTGCCTGCAACACCGAGAACTTCACCTGTTGACTTCATCTCGGGACCGAGGTGGTTATCAACATTGATAAGCTTTTCAAAGCTGAATACGGGAACCTTAACCGCAATGTAAGGACTCTTTCTGTAAAGGCCTGTGCCGTAGCCCATATCTTTGAGCTTTTCACCGAGCATTGCTCTTGTTGCAAGGTCAACCATAGGAACGCCTGTTACCTTACTGATGTAAGGGATTGTTCTTGAAGAACGGGGATTTACCTCGATAACATAAAGTTCGTCTTTATAGATAAGGTACTGAATGTTTACAAGTCCCTTTGTACGGAGTTCGATTGCAAGGTTCTTTGAGCTTTCAATAATAATCTGAGTCATTCTGTCTGAGAGATTCCATGCCGGATAAACCGCAATTGAGTCGCCCGAGTGAACACCGGCACGCTCGATATGCTCCATAATACCCGGAATAAGAATATCTTCACCGTCACAAATGGCGTCAACTTCAAGCTCTGTACCCTGAAGGTACTTATCAATAAGAATCGGATTTTCAATATTCTGTGCAAGAATGATTGCCATATACTCTTTGACATCATCTTCGTTGAATGCAATAATCATATTCTGACCGCCGAGAACATATGACGGACGGAGAAGAACAGGATAACCGATTTTGTCAGCAACATCGAGAGCCTCGTCTGTTGTCATAACCGTTACGCCACGGGGACGCTTGATGTGATACTTTTCAAGAAGCTCGTCAAAACGCTCTCTGTCCTCTGCCATATCAATGGCATCGTAAGATGTACCGAGAATATTTACACCGTTGTCGCTGAGGAACTTTGTAAGCTTAATTGCTGTCTGTCCGCCGAATGCAACAACTACACCGAACGGATTCTCTGTCTTTATTATGCCCATAACATCTTCGGTTGTGAGCGGTTCAAAATAAAGTCTGTCGGCTGTGTCAAAGTCTGTTGATACTGTTTCAGGGTTGTTGTTTACGATAACAACATCGTAGCCTGCCTTCTTGAGCGCCCATACGCAGTGAACAGACGCATAGTCAAATTCGATACCCTGACCGATTCTGATAGGACCCGAACCGAATACGATAACTGTTTTCTTATCGCTCTTCTGCTCTTTGATAAATTCCTCAGCTTCGTTTTCCTTATCAAATGTTGAATAGAAGTAAGGAGTTTCAGCCTCAAATTCTGCGGCGCAGGTATCAACCATTTTATAAACAGGAACAAGCGGATTTTCAACCTTCCTGCCTGTGATTTTTTCAATTGTTTTGTCAAGGAATCCCTTGTTCTTGGCACGAACATAGAGATCCTCCGTAAGCTCGCCGTTCTTGAGTTCGTTTTCAACGGCAATAAGATTTTTGAGCTTTTCAAGAAACCACTCGTCAATGAGAGTGATGTTGTGAATCTGTTCTACTGTAATGCCTCTCTTGAGAGCCTCATATACGCAGAAGATTCTTCTGTCATCGCAAACGCTGAGTCTGTCATAAACCGATGCGTTTGAAAGCTCTGCAAATTCCTTGTCGTTGAGAGTATCGTGAGAAATCTCGGCACCTCTTACGGCTTTCATAATAGCCTGCTCAAATGTCGGAGCAATAGCCATAACCTCGCCTGTTGCCTTCATCTGAGTACCGAGTGTTCTCTTTGCATATACAAATTTATCGAAAGGCCATTTTGGGAATTTTACAACAACATAGTCAAGCGCCGGCTCAAAGCAAGCGTATGTTGTACCTGTAACGGCATTCTTGATTTCATTAAGTGTGTAACCGATAGCAATTTTAGCGGCAACCTTTGCAATAGGATAACCTGTTGCCTTTGACGCAAGTGCCGATGAACGGGATACACGGGGATTAACCTCGATAACCGCATATTCAAATGTTTCGGGGTTGAGTGCGAACTGGCAGTTACAACCGCCCTCTACCTTAAGTGCAGAGATAATGTTAAGAGCCGCACTTCTGAGCATCTGATATTCCTTGTCGGCAAGTGTTACCGTAGGAGCGATAACGATTGAGTCGCCTGTGTGAACGCCTACAGGATCGAAGTTTTCCATTGAGCAGACAGTAATAACATTTCCGTCGCTGTCACGCATAACCTCAAACTCGATTTCCTTCCAACCTGAGATACATTTTTCAACAAGCACCTGTGTGATAGGAGAAAGTTCAAGACCGTTTGATGTGATTTCACGAAGCTCTTCCTCGTTATCGACAATACCGCCGCCTGTACCGCCGAGTGTGAATGCAGGACGGATAATTACAGGATAACCGATTTCATCGGCAAACTTAACAGCTGATTCAACATCTGTAACAACAAGTGACGGAATAACAGGCTGACCGATTTCAATCATTGTGTCCTTAAAAAGCTGTCTGTCCTCTGCCTTGTCAATTGTTTCGGGGTTTGCACCGAGAAGCTGAACATTGTATTTATCAAGGAAGCCCTCTTTTGCAAGCTGCATTGAAAGGGTAAGACCCGTCTGACCGCCGAGGGTTGAAAGAAGGCTGTCAGGGCGTTCCTTTTTGATGATTCTCTTAACTGTTTCAAGTGTCAACGGCTCAATATAGATTTTATCAGCCATTGCGTTATCAGTCATAATTGTAGCAGGGTTTGAGTTTACGAGAATAACCTCAAGTCCTTCTTCTTTAAGCGCACGGCAAGCCTGTGTGCCTGCATAGTCAAATTCGGCAGCCTGACCGATTACGATAGGGCCCGAACCGATTACCATAACTCGTTTGATATTCTTTTTGAGTGGCATATAATCATTCCTCGTTCAAGTAATTATTGTATCTGTTCTTATGCTGAATAGTAATCCGAATTTCGGACTCTTATTTTTTGTTGTTCTTCATCAATTCAATAAAACGGTCAAACAAAAATGCTGTATCGTGAGGACCGCCGCAAGCTTCCGGATGGAACTGAACCGAGAAAGCAGGCATATTTGTGTAGTTTACGCCCTCGCAGGTGTTATCATTACCGTTTACAAAGCTTACTTTGCCGTTTTCGGGCATACTGTCGCTTACAACAGCGTAGCCGTGGTTCTGTGATGTAATGTAAACTCTGCCTGTTTCAACCTCTTTTGCAGGCTGGTTTGCACCTCTGTGACCGTACTTGAGCTTTTCTGTTTTTGCACCCTGTGAAAGCGCAAGGAGCTGATGACCGAGACAGATACCGAAGGTCGGAATCCCGAAGTCACAAAGCTTTTTGAGCTCTGCAATAATCTCTGTGTTGTCCGAAGGATCTCCCGGTCCGTTTGAAAGCATTACGCCGTCGGGATTCATAGCCTTAATTTCATCCGCTGTTGTGTGGGCGGGAACGACTGTAAGGTTACAACCTCTCTTAACAAGCTCTCTGCCGATGTTATGCTTTGCACCAAAATCCATAAGCACAACATTGAGGTCGCCGTTTTCAGCGTCAAAATGCTCTTTTTCTTTTATAGTAGTGCTTTCAACAGCCTCTGTAATAACATAGTTCTTAATCTCGTCAAGTTCTTCCTTTGTTACATCGGGAGAATAGGAGATTTTGCAGTTCAGAACACCGTATTCACGCACAATTCTTGTGAGCGCACGGGTGTCGATTCCGTAAATGCCGGGAATTCCCGACTCTTTTAAAAAGGTGTCAAGATCACCCTCACAACGGAAGTTTGAAGGAACTTGGCACCATTCTCGTACAATATAACCTTTCAGTGACGGAGAGTCACTCTCAAAATCGGCAGGGATAACACCATAGTTGCCGATTAAAGGGAATGTCTGAATAACCACCTGACCGTAATAGCTGGGGTCGGTGAGTGTTTCAAGATAACCTGTCATTGCTGTAGTAAAAACAAGTTCTCCCGTAGTTTCTTTTTCGGCACCAAACGCCTTGCCCTCAAAAACTGTTCCGTTTTCAAGGATTAAGTATGCCGCACGGCTCATAAAAACACATTCCTTTCAATAAACTAAAAAAATCGCAGTCAGTTCTCATATGTTCTGATAACTTGCTTTGCAACCTCAAGCTTGCTTGTTCTGAGATCCATAGCCTGTTTTTCAAGATAGCGATGCGCCTGATCTTCGGACATGTTAAGGCAGGTAATAAGCAGGAACTTTGCTCTGTTTATTATCTTCATATCCGCAACCATATGCTTGAGCTTTTCATTTTCCTCAAGCACACGGAACATACGCATCTTAAAACATTCCGTAAACTGCAAAAAGTGGTGAAACAGGTGCTTGTTTACGGGCTTTGCAATAACAAGAACACCGTGCTCCGTAAGTGCGTCGTTCACATAATCCGCATTTCGCTGCGGAACGATAATCACAACACTTGAACGGGTTGTTCCGGCAAAGTACTTTGAAAGCTCAATGCCGTTTTCCTTTTCAAGCGGTGCATTGACGCAGATAAGGTCAAAAACCTCACCATTTGCAAGCTTCTTAGCCTCCTGTGAGGTTTGGCAGACGGAAATCTCCGTATAGCCTTCGCTTCCGAGCAATTGTGACAAAGAAACGGCACTCTGTTCAGAGTGTGAAATCAACAAAGCATTTTTCAAGAACCTCACCACCGCATATTGTTTCATTCATCTTATTATTTTACAAGATTAACCCCTATTGTTATTTACTTAAAGGAATTATGACAATATTTTTTACAATTTTGTAAAAACATTTTCATTGCAAATTTGTTTTACACTTTTCAACATTTTTCGGGCAATTTTCCATTTGAACATTACTCAAACATATTACCGTATTTGTGTTTTTGATTATAGATTAAATTTTTCACTCTTAGCACAACTTCATCGGTATAATATCCGCTGACTTTTTCAAAAGATTTTTCTATATCGGAACTCATAAACGAAAATTTTACCTGTTCACCATACAGTTCCTGAGCAGCATCAAGCTGTACATCGAAATCTGCATCAAAAGGTTTTGCGTGAATTTTTGGGATTAAGTTGTAAATATCCTCTCCGAGAGGGTAATCCTCGGTTGTGTCGGCAAGCAGCGAAAGTCCGAAATCAAAATACGGACAAAATCTGTATTCGCCTGTATCATCATTCAGTATAAACGCAATATTATTGGTATGCCTGTCCTCATTCAGAAAAAATGCGTCAAGCTCAAGCATTGCTGTTATATATTTTCCGACATTTTTCAAACCTGTTTTATTCTCGATAAAATCAACGGTGTGGGAAATTTTATCCTTCACATCATCGTACTTCAAAAGATTTTTTGCCATTGATGACGCAAGCCATTGCTTTGACAAATGCTCAAGCGTGACAATGCTTTCATTTTTTTTGCGAAAGTTTTTTGAATAACAACCGTTAAGCTTTCGACCTGCAAATTCTATTTTTATCGGAAAATATTCCGCAAAATCGGTTATATTCGATTTTTTCAACAATTCAGATACAACAACCTCACACAAGCCCTCATATCCCATATGGTCTGCTTTGTACCAGAAATCGTTTACAAGCCACTTTTGCTGATTGCCTTTTGAAGAAGCAGATTTTGTATCTATAAGTGAGTAATTGTCAAGATTTATTTCCTTAATCAAAAAGCGTACAGCTCCTTTCTTGTAAACCTTATATATTGGTTATCCTCAGCCGTTCTTCCGTCTGTTTTTTCAAGTATCTGCAAAGTATCGTAGCCGTCCGCTCCGATTTTTTTCAAAATAGTTTTTCGGAATGCCCTTGATTTCGGAAAACATCTTTCTTCAAGAAACTGTTCAAAATCGTTCCAATCCGGATTTTCATTTATACCGAAAGCTCTCTTCATTATATCATTGGTGCGATTCACAATTTTTATTTTCTTATCGGCAAAGTTGACATATATTTCCGTACACACCTTCTGACGGAACATAAAATCAAGCCGCATAACATAATTACCGTCCAAGGGCTTGTTAAGATATTTTGAAATTGTCTGACGGCTTACATTAAAGGTTTGTGCTATTTCAGCAGTAGTTTTACCGTTTTTCTGCATTTCAATTGCATTTTTAACATCCGTTTCGGTCAACTTATTTTTTCTTCCGCCTTTAAGCCTGCCTGCAATATCCTTTAACTCGGTTTCGTTATCTGTTCCGAACAAATCTATACAAAGCTTTCTGTAATCTGTCATATGCCCCACCGCCTTAATAGTGTCAAATATCATTCTTTACACTATTATTATATAGCATATACAAAACAAAGTCAATTATCTTTGCTAAACATTTATATGTATATGCCAAAACACCCCGAACAGCTATTGCCGTTCGGGGCGTCTCGGTTTATGTGAATTAAAAAGGATAGGTTAATTAAGCTACCATGGATTATTCAACATCCTGCATAGCGTCGTAGCCTGTTTCGCCTGTTCTAACCTTAACAACATCTTCAACATCATAGATAAAGATTTTGCCGTCACCGATGTGACCTGTGTAAAGTGCCTTAACAGCCGCATCAACAACTGCCTTTACAGGAACCTTGCAAACTACGATTTCAACCTTCATCTTAGGAAGGAGGTTACTTTCAATAGCAACACCACGGTAATACTCTGCTTTACCCTTCTGAGCACCGCAACCGAGTACCTGAGATACTGTCATACCTGTGATGCCGAGCTTATCCATTTCTTCTTTAAGAGCTTCAAGCTTTGACTGCTTGAGAAGAATGTCAATCTTAGTAATCTTTGTGCCGTCGGTAGCCATATCATATTTGCCTGCAAGCTGAACGGGAACTGCCTGAGTTACAGGAACATTGCTGTCAACATCAAATGTTTCATCAAGTGAAGCTGTACCGACACCGATTGGCATAAAGTCTGCATATGCGCTGATAAGACCGTGCTCGCAGATATCGAGGCCCTTCATTTCTTCGTCCTTTGTAACACGAAGACCTACTGTCTTTTTGATGATTGTGAATACGATAATCATGCAAACAACTGTCCAAGCTACGATTGTAACAATACCGAGAGCCTGCTTACCAAGCTGAGCAAAACCACCGCCGTAGAAAAGACCTGTAACACCGTTCTGACCGTTACCTGTTGCGAAAAGACCTACTGCAAGGCCGCCCCACATACCGTTTACGCCGTGTACCGAGAATGCGCCGACAGGATCATCTATTTTAAGCTTGATATCAACGAATTCAACTGCTACTACGATGAGGATACCTGAAACGATACCGATAACTGCTGCGCCGATTGCGTCAACATCTGCACAACCTGCCGTGATTGCTACAAGACCTGCGAGTGATGCGTTAAGACACATTGAAACATCAGGCTTGCCGTTCTTGATCCATGTAAAGAGCATGGTTGTTACTGTTGCAACTGCCGGAGCAATTGTTGTTGTAAGAAGAATCTGACCGAGACGAGCGCCGTCTTCAGCAGCGGCACCGTTAAAACCGTACCATGCAAACCAAAGAATGAATACACCGAGAGCACCGAGTGTGATGCTGTGACCGGGGATAGCGTTTACCTTGCCGTTCTTGCCGTATTTACCGATACGGGGTCCGAGAATGATTGCGCCGACAAGTGCCGAGATACCGCCGACCATATGAATTACGATTGAACCTGCAAAGTCGATACAGCCGAGCTGTGCAAGCCAACCCTGACCGTTCCAAACCCAACCTGCTTCAATCGGGTAAACAACGAGTGAAATAATTGCGCTGTAAACACAGTATGCCGAGAATTTTGTACGCTCTGCCATAGCACCTGAAACGATAGTAGCTGCTGTAGCACAGAATACAAGCTGGAATACGAATGAGTTCCAATCAAAGTTCATCCAGTCTGTGAACATATTGAGGTTGGGAACACCGATGAATCCTGCAACATAGTCCTCAGACATCATAAGTCCGAAGCCTAACAGGCTGAATACAACCGTACCGATACAAAAGTCCATCAGGTTTTTCATAATGATGTTACCTGCGTTTTTAGCTCTTGTAAAACCGGTTTCAACCATTGCAAATCCGCACTGCATAAAGAACACGAGTAATGCGCCGATCATAAACCAGACGCCTGTGCCTCCGTAAATTAGTTCTGCCATATAAATCTCTCCTTTTATCAAAATAACAAAAACGGCGTGGAGTTGACAGTTTAATTCTGTCAATCACACGCCGTTGTGTTACCTGTTATACAATATAAATAATGTTATTTAGTATAAATAGAGGTTCTATCAATCACACACCGAAAAGAAGTTCGCCGTATGAAGGATAAGGCCAGTATTCCGAAGCTGTTTCTGTTTCCATTGCGTCACCGACAGCTCTGAGTTCCTGCATAAGTGCAAATACTGTTTCTCTGTAGTACTTAGCATACTTGAGGTTGTCATCGCTGTAGTCGCTTGCCTTGATAACAGCCTCTTCAAGCTCTGCAGTTTTCTTTGAGAAACATACAAGTTTGTTTGAAAGGCTTGTAATAAGGTCTTCCTCAACACTTGTAGGAATAGCGTCTGAAAGTGCCTTCTTGGCAAGTGCTGTATCGGTAAGATCTCTTACATATGATGTAACGGCAGGAAGAATGTTCTTCTTAGCCATATCAATCATTGTGAGAGCCTCAATGTTAATCTGCTTAGAATAGCTTTCAAGCTCAATTTCATATCTTGCACGGATTTCGTCTGCCGAACAAATCTTATTCTTAACAAAGAGGTCAATATTCTTCTTGTCAAGGAAGTGTTCCATTGCGTCAGGAAGTGACTTGAGGTTAAGAAGTCCTCTTCTTTCAGCCTCTTCAACCCACTCGGGAGCGTAGTTGTTGCCGTTGAAGATAATGTTCTGATGCTCTGTGAATACTTTCTTAACAAGAGCCTTGATAGCTGCGTCCATATCATCCGCATCTTTAAGCTCATCGTAGAACTCTGAAAGTTCTTCGGCTACCATAGTGTTGAGCATATAGTTAGGACAGGCAATGTTAAGTGAAGAACCAAGTGCTCTGAATTCAAACTTGTTACCTGTGAATGCAAAAGGTGATGTACGGTTACGATCCGATGTGTCCTTCATAAAGTCAGGAAGAACATCAACGCCTGTTCTCATCTTCTGCTTACCCTTGCTTACATATTCTCTGTCATTGATGATTGAATCAACGAGTTCGCCGAGGTCATCACCGAGATACATTGAAATGATTGCAGGCGGTGCTTCGTTAGCGCCGAGACGGTGATCGTTACCTGCCGATGCAACCGTGATTCTGAGAAGATCCTGATACTCGTGAACAGCCTTTACAACTGCTGCAAGGAAAAGCTGGAACTGAAGGTTGTTTTCAGGAGTCTTGCCGGGATCAAGAAGGTTTTCGCCTGTGTTGGTTGAAATTGACCAGTTGTTGTGCTTACCGGAACCGTTAACACCTGCAAACGGCTTTTCGTGAAGAAGACAAACAAGACCGTGTCTTTCGGCAACCTTCTTCATAACTTCCATTGTAAGCTCGTTGTGGTCGGTTGCAATGTTTGTTGTTGTGAAGATAGGAGCAAGCTCGTGCTGTGAAGGAGCAACTTCGTTATGCTTTGTCTTTGCAAGGATACCGAGTTTCCAGAGTTCCTCGTCAAGGTCTTTCATATAAGCAGCAACTCTTGTCTTGATTGCACCGAAGTAATGGTCGTCAAGTTCCTGTCCTTTAGGAGCTTTTGCACCGAAAAGTGTTCTGCCTGTATAAATAAGGTCCTCTCTCTGGTCGTAAGCGTCCTTATCAATAAGGAAGTATTCCTGCTCCGGACCTACTGTTGTTGTAACTCTTGTAACATTTTCTTTGCCGAGAAGATGAAGAATCTTTACAGCCTCTGTATTAATTCTCTCCATTGAACGAAGAAGAGGAGTTTTCTTATCGAGAACCTCGCCTGTATAAGAACAGAATGCTGTAGGAATGTAAAGTGTTCCGTCCTTAACGAATGCATATGATGTCGGATCCCATGTTGTATAGCCTCTTGCCTCGAATGTGGCACGAATACCGCCGCTTGGGAAAGAAGAAGCATCAGGCTCGCCCTTTACAAGCTCTTTACCTGAGAACTCCATGATAACCTGACCTTCACCGTTCGGTGCGATAAAGCTGTCATGCTTTTCGGCTGTGATACCTGTCATCGGCTGGAACCAGTGTGTGTAGTGGGTACAGCCCATTTCAACTGCCCAGTCCTTCATAGCAGCCGCAACAACATTTGCAACGCTGAGGTCAAGCGGTTCACCGTTCTGGATTGTCTTTTTCAAAGCCTTGTAAGTTGACTTTGGAAGTCTTTCCTGCATCTTCTGGTCATTAAATACCATGCTGCCAAAAATTTCGGGAACTTTTGCCATTTTAATTCTCTCCTATCCATTTTGAAAATAAATTTTAATGGTCTGATTTTTGCTTTATAAAAACAGAAAAGGACACTGTAAGCCTCAGCTCACAGCGCCCTTGCTGTCTTTGATGTTGTTAGTATATTCCACTTTTGCGAATTTGTCAATACATTTTTTGAAAAAAGTTTTGAAATTGCAAGTTTTATTAAATTTCCTGCAAAATTAAGCTGAAACACCAATAAGAGTTGCATATTTTCTACAACAATCACAGTAAAATGAAAGTTTTACCCTTAAAAGTTGCAATTTTCCTCTATTTTCCCTTGACAAAGCACAATGTATAGTTATATAATCTAAGTGCTGATTTTTCTTGATCAACGATGACAGGGCATTTCAGAACATCAGCCGACCTGCACATTCACCTTTGCAGGATATAGCACAGGCTGAGCATAGCGGTTTTACCGCTGAGAAGAGATTGGGCATTTTACAATTACATATATATGATTGATTATTAACCGGCAGAACATTAATTGCCACTTTGAACCGATAAGTTTACGAAAGCAAACTTCCTTTTACATATATATGTATATAAAAAGTCCGCTGAATAATTTTTGTGATTAACAGGAAAGGGTGATCATTAATGGAACAGACAGTCAGAGAGAACAACAAGACTCTGTATTCTCCGAAGTTTGAACATGATAACTGCGGTATCGGAGCTGTTGTTAATATTAAGGGTATCAAGTCACACGACACCGTGGCAAACGCTCTGACAATTGTTGAAACTCTCGAACACAGAGCAGGTAAGGATGCCGAAGGCAAAACAGGTGACGGCGTAGGTATTCTTCTCCAGATTTCACACAAATTTTTTAAGAAGGCAGCTGCTGAAATCGGCATTAAGCTCGGTTCCGAAAGAGATTACGCTGTAGGTATGTTCTTCTTCCCTCAGAATGAGCTTGCAAGAAATCAGGCAAAGAAGATGTTTGAAATCATTGCAGAAAAAGAAGGTCTTACAGTTCTCGGCTGGAGAAATGTTCCGTCAAAGCCCGAGGTACTCGGTCACAGAGCTGTTGAATGTATGCCTGCAATTATGCAGTGCTTTATCAAAAGACCTCACGGTGTAAAAAGAGGCCTTCCGTTCGACAGAAAGCTCTATGTTGCAAGAAGAGTTTTTGAACAGAGTAATGAAGACACATATGTAGTTTCACTTTCAAGCAGAACTATTGTATATAAAGGTATGTTCCTTGTCGGCGATCTCCGTAACTTCTTCCTTGATCTTCAGGACGAGGATTACGAGTCTGCAATCGCTATGGTTCACTCCCGTTTTTCAACCAACACAAATCCAAGCTGGCAGAGAGCTCATCCTAACAGAATGATTGTTCACAACGGTGAAATCAACACAATCAGAGGCAACGCTGACAAGATGCTTGCCCGCGAGGAAACAATGCGTTCGGAGCATCTCAAGGGCGACCTTGACAAGGTTATTCCTGTTGTAAACACAGAGGGTTCAGACTCTGCAATGCTTGATAACACACTTGAATTTCTCGTAATGAGCGGTATGGAGCTTCCTCTTGCCGTTATGATTACAATTCCGGAGCCGTGGGATAATAACGGCACAATGAGCCAGAAGAGAAAGGACTTCTATCAGTATTATGCAACAATGATGGAGCCGTGGGACGGTCCTGCGTCAATCCTTTTCTCTGACGGCGACATTATGGGTGCGGTTCTTGACCGTAACGGTCTGCGTCCGTCAAGATATTACATCACGGATGACGGCAACCTCATTCTTTCATCGGAAGTCGGCGCACTTCCTATTGATCCCGCAAAGATTGTTACAAAGGAAAGACTTCGCCCGGGCAAAATGCTCCTTGTCGATACGGTTCAGGGCAGACTCATTGATGACGATGAACTCAAAGAATATTATGCGTCAAAACAGCCTTACGGCGAATGGCTCGACAGTAATCTTGTTTGTCTTAAAGACCTCAAAATTCCTAATATGAAGGTTGAGGAGCATTCATATAAAGAAAGACAAAAACTCCAGAAGGCTTTCGGATATACCTACGAAGATGTTATGACATCAATTCTTCCTATGGCAAAGAACGGCACAGAGTCAATTGCCGCAATGGGTACAGACAGTCCGCTTGCAGTTCTTTCAAAAGAACCGCAGCCGCTTTTCAACTACTTCAAACAGCTCTTTGCACAGGTTACAAACCCGCCGATTGACGCAATCCGTGAGGAAGTTGTAACATCAACAACAATTTATATCGGCGAGGACGGCAACATCCTTGAGGAGCGTCCCGAAAACTGCAAGGTTATGAAGATTCACAACCCGATTCTTACATCAACCGATATTCTCAAAATCAAGAATATGCACATTCCGGGCTTTAAGGTTGCAGTTATCCCGATTCTCTACTACAAGAACACAAGACTTTCAAAGGCTGTTAAGCGACTTTTCATTGAAGCTGACAAGGCTTACAATGACGGTGCAAATATTCTTATCCTCTCCGACAGAGGAGTTGACGAAAACCATCTTGCAATTCCGTCACTTCTTGCTGTATCCGCTCTTCATCAGCACCTTGTTGCAACAAAGAAGAGAACTTCACTTGCAATGATACTTGAAAGCGGTGAGCCGAGAGAAGTTCATCATTTCGCAACACTTCTCGGCTACGGTGCAAGTGCAATCAACCCGTATCTTGCTCAGGAAACAATTCACGAGCTTATCGGTGATGACCTTCTTGACAAGGACTACTACGCAGCAGTTGACGATTACAACAGCGCAGTTCTCCACGGCATCGTAAAGATTGCGTCAAAAATGGGTATTTCAACAATCCAGTCATATCATGGCTCACAGATTTTTGAGGCTATCGGTATCGGCAAGGATGTTATTGACGAATACTTCACAGGCACAGTCAGCAGAATCGGCGGTATCACAATCAAGGATATCGAAAAGAATGTTGACAAACTTCACACAGCGGCATTTGATCCGCTTGACCTCGGTGTAAGCGATGAGCTTGAATCCCGTGGTTCACACAAGTTCAGAAGCGGCAAAGAGGAACACCTCTACAATCCGCAGACTATATATATGCTCCAGCAGGCAACAAGAACAGGCGACTATGAGCTTTACAAAAAGTATTCTCATATGATTTCCGAAGAAATGGATCCTGTAAATATCAGAGGTCTTTTCGACTTCAACTTTGCAGAAACTCCTGTTCCGCTCGATGAGGTTGAAAGCGTTGATTCAATCGTAAAGCGTTTCAAGACAGGCGCTATGTCCTACGGTTCAATCTCACAGGAGGCTCACGAAACACTTGCGATTGCAATGAATCAGCTTCACGGTAAGTCAAACTCAGGTGAGGGCGGCGAAAGCCTTGAACGACTTCTCACAAAAGGACAGAAGGTTGACAGATGTTCTGCAATCAAGCAGGTTGCGTCAGGTCGTTTCGGTGTTACATCAAGATACCTTACATCTGCAAACGAAATTCAGATTAAAATGGCTCAGGGTGCAAAGCCGGGCGAAGGCGGACATCTTCCGGGCAAAAAGGTTTATCCCTGGATTGCAAAAACCCGTCATTCAACACCGGGTGTATCGCTCATCTCTCCCCCACCGCACCACGACATTTACTCAATCGAGGACCTTGCACAGCTTATCTATGACCTCAAAAATTCTAACAAAGACGCAAGAATCTCTGTTAAGCTCGTTTCGGAATGCGGTGTAGGTACGGTTGCCGCAGGCGTTGCAAAAGCAGGTGCAGGCGTAATCCTTATTTCAGGTTATGACGGCGGTACAGGCGCTGCTCCGAGAAACTCAATCTACAATGCAGGTCTGCCGTGGGAACTCGGTCTTGCCGAGGCTCATCAGACACTCATTATGAACGACCTTCGTAACAAGGTTGTTATTGAAACCGACGGTAAGCTTATGAACGGCCGTGATGTTGCAATTGCCGCAATGCTCGGTGCAGAGGAATTTGGTTTTGCAACTGCTCCGCTTGTAACTCTCGGTTGTGCAATGATGAGAGTATGTAACCTTGATACCTGCCCGTTCGGTGTTGCAACACAGAACCCCGAGCTCAGAAAAAGATTCTGCGGCAAGCCCGAATATGTAATAAACTTTATGAAGTTTGTAGCAAGCGAACTTCGTGAATATATGTCAAAGCTCGGTGTAAAAACCGTTGATGAGCTTGTCGGAAGAATTGACCTCATCAAGGGAAAAGAAGGCATCACAGGACAGGCTGCCGAGGTTGACCTTTCTAACATTCTTGATACAAACTTTGTTTCGGAAAAGGTTGAATACAACAAAAAGAGCCTTTATGATTTCAAACTTGAATCAACACTTGACGAGAGAATCCTCTGCAAAGAATTTGCAAAGGTTCTTGCAAAAGGCACAAAGAAAAAGGTTGAAGTCAATGTTAAGAACACTGACCGTTCATTCGGTACAATCTTCGGTTCTGAGGTTACAAGAAAGCATTACAACAACCTTGATGACGATACATTTACAGTAGTCTGCAACGGTTCGGGCGGTCAGAGCTTTGGCGCATTCATTCCAAAGGGACTCACACTTGAACTTGTGGGCGACTCAAACGACTACTTCGGCAAGGGACTTTCAGGCGGTAAGCTGGTAGTTTATCCTCCGAAGAACTCAACATTTGACGCAGGTAACAACATCATCATCGGTAATGTTGCACTTTACGGCGCAACAAGCGGCAAGGCATTCATCAACGGTGTTGCAGGCGAGCGTTTCTGCGTAAGAAACTCAGGCGCAACAGCAGTTGTTGAGGGTGTCGGCGACCACGGTTGTGAATATATGACAGGCGGTCGGGTTGTTGTTATCGGCAAAACAGGCAAAAACTTTGCCGCAGGTATGTCCGGTGGTGTGGCCTACGTCTGGAACAAAGACGGAAACTTCGACTACTTCTGTAACATGGAAATGGTGGAACTAAGCCTCATTGAAGAAACCTCATACCGCAAGGAGTTGCACGAACTCATCCGCCAGCATTATCTCTACACCGGTTCCAAACTGGCGCGCATCCTACTCGATGACTGGACGCACTACGTAGACGAGTTTATCCAAGTAGTCCCTATCGAGTACAAGAAAGTGCTGCAAGAAGAACAGATGAAGAAGCTGCAACAGAAGATTGCTGATATGCAAAGAGACTATTAATTCAAGTATTAGGTATTAAGTATTAGGTATTAACCGTAGCTTCAAACATCTTTAATCCATATAGTTAATACTTATTGCTTAATACCTATTACCTAATACTTATTACTTAACAAGATGGGAGATCCTAAAGCTTTTTTAAATATACCTCGGCAAGAGGCGGGATACCGCCCCGTTAGCGAGCGCATCACTGACTATAGTCA
>ERZ779865.1479-NODE-1479-length-17108-cov-4.504369_pt1 | contig 17108 bp, 14 predicted proteins | sample MGYA00433088_ERZ779865 | MGnify/ENA primary metagenome ERZ779865 (study PRJEB29588, sample SAMEA2151703) | human gut metagenome | biome: human gut; feature: human-associated habitat; material: faeces | place: Denmark | collected 2008/2010 ... | reverse complement strand
CTGGGCGATTTCAAAAATCTGCCTGAACAACTGGCATTATATAGACAGAAAAATACTGACTTTGAGTGAAGGAATCAATTTTTTCACCGGGCATTCCGGAAGTGGAAAATCAACGGTTATCGATGCAATTCAGATTGTGCTCTATGCTAACACGGACGGACGTGGATTTTTTAATAAAGCGGCAGCAGATGATTCCGACCGTACCTTGATCGAGTATTTGCGCGGAATGGTAAACATCAGTGAAAATAATGAGTCCCAGTATCTGCGAAATAAGAATTTTTCCAGTACGATCGTGATCGAGCTGGAACAGACGAGAACCCATGAGAAACAGTGCGTGGGCGTTGTATTTGACGTGGAGACAGCAACAAATGAGATCAACCGCCTGTTTTTCTGGCACAGAAGCGGTCTGCTTGCGAATGCTTACCGGGGAGAAAAGAGATGTCTTTCTACTGTGGAAATAAGAGAATATCTGCAGCGTACCTTTGGTGAAGAGGCATTCTACTGCGGACCGAGCAATGAGCGTTTCCGCCGTCAGCTTTATGATGTGTATCTGGGCGGATTGGATAAAGAAAAGTTCCCACGTCTTTTTAAGCGGGCAATCCCGTTTCGGATGAATATCAAGCTGGAAGAATTTGTAAAAGAATATATCTGTATGGAACAGGATATCCAGATTGAGGATCTGAAAGAAAGTATCATGCAGTATGGCAGAATGCGCAGCAAAATTGAGTCAACGATGGAAGAGATTGAGGAACTGAAGAAGATCGATGGAATCTATCAGGATTTTGATGATAAGCGAGAAAAAAGCAGGGAATGTGACTACCGTCTTACCCGTCTGGAAATGCTCCGGCTGCAGGCGGACATCCAGGGACTCCATGATAAGATTAAAACCAGAGAAGAAGGTATCAAGGTACAGGAGCATACGAAAGCCGAGCTGATGCGCCAGAGTGGAGAACTGCAAAAGGAGCATGAGGAGCTGTTACTTCGTCTGAATAACAGTGGTTATAAAGCACTGGAAGCAGAACTTGCAGGACTTAACGAGACTCTGGAACATCTGCGAAAAAGCAGGGCGAGTCTCACAAAGACAGCACAGAGACTTGCAGCATGGAAAGAACAGGAGATTACGTCCAACCAGACCATCTGGGATATTGATAAATTTGAAGCCGGTACGATTTCGGAGGGCGAACTTACAAGGCTGAAAGAAAATATCGCACAGATGCGTGCGGAGATCGAAGAAGAACGTCGGGATACGGACAGTACACTTCGTCAGATCAAGAAAGAAGAACGGGAAGCCAAAGAAGAGCTAAAAGAGCTGAAACAGGGAAGAAAAGCATATCCAAAAGAGCTGGAAGAAGCAAGGCTGGAACTACAGAACCGGTTGCAGGAGAATTGTGGAAAATTTGTTTCCGTGCAGATTCTCGCAGATCTTCTGGAAATCCGGGATGAAAGATGGCACAATGCAGTGGAAGGTTATATGGGAAATAATAAACTTCTGCTGATCGTAGAGCCGAAATACGCAAAAGCGGCAATGGATATTTATCAGGAGATGGATAAGAAGAAATTCTTTCGTGCTGCAATTCTGGATACGGAAAAGGTTATGGAAGAAGAGCACATTGTCCGGCAGGGCGCTCTTGCAGAAGAAGTAAAAGCAAAAGAAAAATACGTGCAGTCTTACATCAATTTCTTTCTTGGGAATGTCATGAAATGTGAGAACATTGAGGAACTCAGGGAGTGCAGGATTGGTGTGACACCGGACTGTATGCTGTATCACAGCTATCGTTTGCAGCATATTAATCCGGAAAATTATACGAGACGTGCTTATATCGGAGAGATTAGTCTCCGTCAGAGGATCCGGCAGCTTCAGAAGCACTGTGATGAGCTTCAGGAGAAGAGGCTTCCACTTGCGGCACTTGTGGAAGAGGCAAAGAAACTTCTGGAACTGGAAGCAATGCCACTTCCGACAGAGGATTATATCAGCCAGATCCTGGATGCAAAGGCGATAAAGGGAAAAGAAACCCGTAAGAAAGATTTACTTGAAAAGCTGCAGAAACTGCGTGCAGAATCAGTCGATACTCTGGAAGCACAGATGAAAGAAGTGCAGGAAAGACGGGATGCAAAGCAGAAAGAGATCACGAAGACAGCGAAAGAAATCTGGAAAAACGGGGAAGAAATCGAAAAATTCAGAAACAGTATTGCAGAGTCGGAATTTGCACTTTCTGGAATCCAGAAAGAATTTCAGGAAAACGAAAGGTTTGAAAAGCAGTTTGAAGAGTATCTGGAAGCACAGAAAAGCAGAAACTATATTTATTTAAAAGAGGCAAGTGCAAGGCAGCTGCAGCAGCTTGGAAAGAAAAAAGAAGAGATCTATCAGGAGTTGGTGGCAGCCCGCAGTGCTTATACCAAAAAATATACGCAGCGTAATTTTTCAGTGGTAGAAGAAGATAATAAGGTTTATCAGGAGCTTCTGGAAAGCCTGTCGTGTGATAATCTGGAAACCTACCGGCAGGCAGCGAATGAACAGGCAAAGGCAGCGGTCGAGCACTTCAAGGATGACTTTGTTTTCAAGATCCGCAGTGCGATCCGCGAGGCCTACCAGAGAAGAGATGAGCTGAACCGGATCATCAGCCGGCTGGATTTCGGAAAAGATAAGTACCAGTTTGTGATCACGAAGAATAAGGGTGCAGACGGAAAGTACTATAAGATGTTTATGGATGATACCCTGCAGATCAATCCGGCACAGCTTTCAGGTTCTATTGAGAACCAGATGAATCTGTTCACGATGGAGCATGAAGAAAACTACGGTGATATGATGAATGAACTGATCGGCATATTTATCCCACCGGAAAATGCTACCCATGAGGAACTGGAAGAGGCAAAGAAAAATATGGACAAGTACGCGGATTACCGTACTTATCTTTCGTTTGATATGCAGCAGATCGTCCAGGGTGAGGAAGATATGAAAATCGGTCTTGGCAAGATGATCCGCAAGAATTCCGGAGGAGAAGGACAAAATCCTCTTTATGTTGCACTTCTTGCAAGCTTTGCACAGATTTACAGGATCAATCTTTCCCCGAAAATCCACAGGAATCCGACACTCAGACTGGTCGTTCTGGATGAGGCATTTTCAAAAATGGATGCCGAGAAGGTGGCAAGCTGTATTGCGCTGATCCGTGGACTTGGTTTCCAGGCGATCATCAGTGCCACAAATGATAAGATCCAGAATTATCTGGAAAATGTTGATAAAACCTTTGTATATGCCAACCCGAATAAACGGCATATATCAATTCAGGAATTTGAAAAAACCGAGTTCGCACAGCTTGCGGATGAGGAAGAACAGGGGTGATAGAAAATGTATCTGGTAGACAGGATTATAGAAAGATGTGAGAACAGCAGCCGAGACTGGCGGGAAGGAGTGACTGGAGGGAGGACTCTTCGGATCACACAGGAGGATTATGATGCCTGTGGGAAAGAAGAGCTGATCGAAGAGGTGCAGCGTCTGGAAAGAGCAGGACTCCTGACTGTGAAAAAATGGGTTGTCCCAGACAGTGATGTAGAGCTTGTAGCATATCAGGTAGAGCATCTTCCGGATTTTTACCGTCTTGCAGACAGCGAAAGTGGAGAAGAATACTGGCCGAAGCAGGCGAAGGTAAATTATTATATACGTATGATTGACCAGGAGCTTTCGGAAGGCTTTCAGAAAGAATGGATCGAGAATTATCTGGAAAAGCTGAAAGAGCGGATCGCAGAAGGTGATCTGCCGAAAAATATAGAGAAGTTGGAAAAATATCTGGACTGTTACCGGGGACTGGACTCTCTGGAAGAACCGATGATGAAGCGGATTTTCAGTAAACGCTATCTGAAGGACAGCAAGATCTTCGAGCGGGAGATGGAACGAAATGTGGTGACGGCTGCAAGGAGATATTGCCCGGAGATTACGGCAGATATGGATATCCAGACGGTTCTGGAGCAGCTGCTGATCGAAGAAAATTCCCAGGAACTGGCAGTTAAAGGACCGCTTAAACTGAAGATCTGGAAAGGATCAGAAGCAAAAAGAGTGGATCTTTCCGATTTTACATATGGAGTTGTGCTGAACAGCCAGACAGTCAAGCATGCAATGGTTGAGGTAGAGCAGCCGGCACTGAAAAAAATCGTGACGATCGAGAATAAGACGAATTACCTTGCGATGGAATTTGATCCGGAGATCCTTTATATCTACAGTCATGGATATTTTTCACCACTTCGTATTCGACCTCATCGCCAAGCGTTTCCTCGATCAAAGCCTGAAAGGCTTCCTTCTGTGTCCCGGCAGACAAAGGCATGGTACAGCCAAGAATGTTTTCTACGAATTCGCTATGTGCTTCCTCTGGATTCTTGGAATAGAAGAGCGTAGAGTGAATATCGGTTGCACGGTCGTTGAAGCTCGGGAAGAGAAAGCCGGTTTCGGGCATTTCTACCACCCAGTCACGGATACGGTTGTGGAATTCGTTGTTGATGTTGTCATAGCTTAAGCCGGGCTTTGAAAGATTCACCGGACAGATACAGCACATGATGTGCTCATAAATCTCATCAGATGCATCAAACATTTCTGCACCGTCGGAAGACTTTCCGGGGATATCATATACTCCATGGATCAGGATGATGTAGTAGTTTTCGGGATAATCATAGTTTTCAATGATCTTATCGTAGAAACTTTCTACCAGTGCATCATCGGTCAGTTTGCTTTCTCTCAGTTTCATAAGAAAATGTTGAGTTCCACCCTCAGTTTCCTGCTCGAGAGGAAATTCCATGTTCATCAGATTTTTTCCTATTGTTCCGGAAAGGGATTTGCGGAAAATTTCAAAGTATTTGAACATTTCTTCTTCTGATAAAGAGAGAAATGCTTCTTTCAGTTCGGTTTTTTTATTCTTTTCTCCGTCAACGTAACATCCGCAGATGCGGGTGAGAGAACAGTTCTCGGGAGTGAACTGTTTCTTGATTTCAGAAATTTCTTTTTTGTTCATATAGTTTATACCTCATGTTAGTCTGTTCTTTATTATAGACCAGTTGTGATGCAGGGGCAAGGAAAATTGCCTGAAAATTATGGGAAATACAGGTGAGTTTTGGTAGATGTAGTGCTATAATATAGGAAGATATTGTTGCCTGGCTGTGTTGCTGAGAACGTGGTGGACAGTAATGTTGCTTTGACAGTGATGAAAATAAATACAGGAGGATATGAGACATGAATGAGACAATAAAAAATCTTTTGGAGCGAAGAAGTGTACGTGGTTATAAAGAAGATCTGGTGCCGGAAGAAGTGTTGAATGAAATTCTTGAAGCAGGGGAATACGCACCAAGCGGAATGGGACAACAGGGTACACTTATGGTAGTAACACAGAATCCGGAACTTGTTGCGAAGCTTTCTAAAATGAATGCGGATGTGATGGGGACTGAGAGTGATCCGTTCTATGGGGCACCGACAGTTGTTGTGGTCTTTGCAGACAGTAATATGCCTACATGTGTGGAAAATGGAAGTCTGGTTATGGGAAATCTGATGAATGCTGCTCATGCCCTTGGGGTTGATTCCTGCTGGATTCATCGTGCAAGAGAGGTGTTTGCTTCTGAAGAAGGAAAGGCATTGAAGGCAGAGTGGGGTGTGCCGGAGTCTTATGTTGGAATTGGTCATTGTGTGCTTGGTTATCGCTCCGGGGAATATCCGAAAGCGAAAGCGAGAAAAGACGGATTTGTGATCAGGGTGTGATTGTAGTGTGGCGGCAGAGTGATTCCTGAAACAGGCTGGAAGGAAAGATGTGAGAATGTTCGGGAAATCAAGTTGCCGGCACAGTAGCTGTGAGAGAGGGTTGCTGTTGAGTATATTTGATTTTAAGAGAAAGAAGTACAGAACGTTTCTGCAGGATTCTGAGACAGGTGAGGAGATTGCCGGGGAGTCTGGAAAAAGCATGATGTTCAGGATGGGAAGGGTTCGGAGATGAGAGAGAATCTGATAAGGAAGCATTATTGGTTTTCGGGGAGAGTGCAGGGAGTTGGATTTCGCTATCGGGCCTGTTATATTGCCAGTTCTCTGGGGGTTACCGGTTGGGTGAGAAATAACTGGGATGACCGCGTGGAGATGGAGGCGCAGGGGAGCAGGGAGCTGCTTGCGCAGATGGTGGAGATGTTGGGGAGACAGAGGTTTATTGAGATTGAGGGGATTGAGGAGAGGGTGATTCCGGTGGAGGTTGAGAGTGGGTTTTATTCCAGATGAAAGGGACGCAAGCTCAAATCATTCTCTTCGGCTCGGTTTCGGGCCTTAAGAAAAGCTAAGCCCCGGAAAATCTGCTAAAGGGGGACGCAGCCCCAAACAATTCTCTTCGGCGACATTTGCAGGGTCTTTAGAAAATCTTAGCCCGGGAAGATCAGCGTTATTCGCAGATCACTCACTGTCTGAGCGCAGCGAGTTTGCGGCGCGCACAGCGTAACGCAGTGACGGAGTAGCTCAGCAGACGCAGCCTTGAACTTTTGGTTCTTTTCTTTCAAGAGAAAAGAACGTACACAGTCTGGGTCAAGCCAAAAGTACAAATAAAAACAACTAAACATTAAAAAACTATGACATACAAGAATGAAAATGGGACCATACGGCCCCGCACCTTTTCCAATTTGGAATTAGGATGCCTGTACTGCCCGCACCTGACGCCGGCGATGGCATCCCGTCGGTTAAAAGAGTGGATTATCTATAATCCCACCCTGGTAGAGATGCTGAAAGAATCGGGCTGGAACCCGCGGAACCGGATTTATACCCCGCATCAGGTAGCCTGTATCTTCAAGATCTTAGGAGAACCGTAAACGAGGGGGCAGTAACCCCATCGTCTATCCACACAAAAAAGGCGCAATCCCCTGGGGGATCACGCCTTTTTACACAAAACTAAAAGTATCCAATTGGAATTGATTACCCTTTATACGCCCCATCTTTGGCTTCAAAGATGACGGACGGCTCGATCACATGGACCGTATGCCAGACACCCGCGGGAATCTGCATCCCGTACTTCCCTTCGGCAGGCGACAACAGCTGGCGGGATACTTCGCGGAAGGTAGGCTGGCCGTTCCCCTCCTCTACTTCTTCGTAGATCACTTCTTCGAGTTTCCCCATCAGGCAGACCACCGTTTCGGCGGTCTCTTCATGGCGGTGAATCGCTACTTCCGTACCCGGCAAGAGGGCATTCAGCATCCGCTGCGAGGTATCGGCAGCCGAATTACGCAGATCATAGTGCTGACGGAGCCGGGGTGATTCCTTGGCCCGGTCTAATAAGGAGTTGATAAATTCGTTATTGATGAGCATAAAATTAAGTTTTACTCTTCTGATAAAATTATATTCAAATCTGCTACAACATCAGACAATTCTCGGTAATCAGTAGAATTAGGCAGTTCTTTTAATAAAACCTCATATTCGAAGTCCGGGACTAAATGTACCCCTATACTTTTTACTAATGCATACAAATTATGCCCCCGGACATGTAAATAAGCAATTTCTTCTGTCAAGCCCAAATCTTCATATTCACCTTTCAATTGTTCAATATTAAGATGAACCTGCTCTTCCAACTTTGGGACAAACGCAGAAAATGCTTTTTCCAACCGTTCAATAACCGCCATTCCATTATCCTTTAAATCACCACTCCTATATTGCAAGGAAAGAGCCTGGGCAAACTGTTTTTCTGAAAAACCTCCTATTCCTTCCTTCTTCATATATAGGAACAATAATAAAGGTACATAGATGACTTTAGAATAGGTTTGCAAAAAAGCATTGAAATCAAACATTTGCATGCCCACTACCCCTCTACGTGTCAAACGTTCTTGTAAACCTTCCGCAAAACAGTAATGGTTCTCCCACGAATAGGCATACGTTTGACAAATATAATGGTGAGCATCCAAACCTGCTTCACGCCCCAAATAGCGGAAATCACTATCTATACAAATAAAGAGACGTTTAGACAGATAATTTCTAAAATGCAAACAATGAGTACAACCGCTCGTAGTTTGTCCACTGGAAGAACGACTGTTATAAATATAATTATATTTAGCCGGATGATGACGCTGTATTATCACATCCCAAAACCATTCATCCATTTCATTTTCTAAAAGAACACTGGCTTTGCACCTTAAAAGCAATGCCTGTCCTTCATAGTCATACGCCAGATTTTGATAATAGAATTCTTTTGTCATGATTATCTACTTAAATCATCCATAAAGACCAACCTGTCTCCCCATCCTTTTCCAAAAATACTGGGAGAATGTGTAGCAATAATCAACTGGCTTTTATCATTTAACTCACGGATCTTATCTATCAACTGGTTTTGCCAACTGATATGCAGGGAAGTATCCGGCTCATCCATCAAGATAACAGCAGGTTTACCCTCCAACAAAAACACACGAAGCAAAACGATCAATAACTGCATTTCTCCAGATGACAGATCATCCAATGTAACCAATCCTTTTCCTTGAACGAACTCAAGTTCACTATTGTTGGTTTTTGAGAAACGAACTTTTTTCCCTGTCTCTGCAAAAAATTGATCAATTAAGGAAAACAAAAGGTCTATTCGTTGCTGAATCTTAACGGCTTCCTGCGGATAGTCCAACATCTTCATGCGATAATTAAAAAGAGAAAATCCTTTTCCATTCTGATAGACCAACGATTTTAACTCTTGAACAAGAGGCGTATCACTTTTTCTCTTATCTGCGGCAACAAGAGTCGATAACGAATGAATATAGGTAAGCGGATACACTTTTCCACACGCAGGGGTTCCTTTAAAACTTCCCTTATATTTTTTCAGCTCACTGACCTTATTCGCATAATAAGCTTCCATCATATTTAACAAGGTAGTTTTTCCACTGCCATTAATACCGACAAGAATATTCACATCCGGGAACAAATTTTCCCACAATATGTCTTTTATCCCCCAAAGACCTTTTATTTCTATATCCCGTATATAAGAAAGCCCTTCCATTTTTATACCGTTTATTGAAGTTTCGTAATCTGCCCAACATCATAGGTTGACTGGTAAGTTGAGCTGGCAAAACTTAAGCTGTTTATTCTTCACAAAGGAAAAACAAATTTATCAAAATACAAAATTCAAGGGACAACTAAAAGACAGGCAAACCACCGTCTCGGCTGTCTCATCATGCCGGTGAATGGCTACTTCCGTACCTGGCAAGAGTGCATTCAGCATCCGCTGCGAGGTATCGGCAGCCGAATTACGCAAATCATAGTGCTGACGGAGCCGGGGTGATTCCTTGGCTTGGTCTAATAAGGAGTTGATGAATGTTGTATCAAGTAACATAGTCTTTTTGAGTTTGTCGGTTATCAGGTTGTAAATTTATGCTTATTTCTTCAAACGCATCAGGTATTCCGCATGCAAATGATAATATTTCCGCATGAACAGTACGTATGCAATGGCCAATACCACGACTACCACCACCAGATAGATCCAATGCGCCACCACGGTATCAGGAATACCATAAATAAAGAATAGTGAAAGCACCAACTGCAAAATCATATAGAATGAAGTCACCTTCACATGTCCGATCTTCAGTTCATTAGCCATCAACTGATAAGCATGTTTCCGATGGGCTTCTCCCAAATTTTCGTGAAGCATGATCCGGTGGACAATCGTCAGACACGCATCAACACCATAGACTACTAGCAAAACCAGATATGTGATGTCCTTGGTTTGAAGAATCTCTTTTCCTAAGATAAACAACAAAATAAAGGCGATTCCGATGGAACCGACATCCCCGGCAAAACACTTGGCTTTTCCTTTCGGACGGAAATTAAAGAGACAGAATACCAGAACACTCAAAATAGATACTTCTATCAACGATGATTCCACGAAACCGTCTCTCTTATTCAACAACATCAGCGGAATCAACACTGCCAATGAATAACCAGCCGTAATCCCATTAATACCATCCATGAAATTGATCACATTCGTGATACCCACATAGACGATCAACGCCAAAAGCACCACCCACCAAAGTTCGATATGTAAAATATCCAACTGGTAGAAAGCCATCGCCGCAGCCACAAACTGCACCACCAGACGCAAAGAATCCGGCAAACTGCGAATATCATCTATAAAACTGATACCAGCCACCAAAGTCAATCCCGCTAAAAACCACGGATAATGAAAACCATAGAACAGACTCCACACCCAGGCTCCTATCAGGAAGATAATTCCTCCCCCACGAAGAACCACACTCGTATGGCTACTTCGCTCGTTTGGTTTATCAATGATATTGAACTTGTCGGCAATACGGAAGTAGAGGAGTTCAACTATTAGAAGCAGAACAAAAATAATTATATGTACCATCATAATCATTTGTTATTTTTCAACGACTCTGCTACTTTTCTCAAACTTTCACTAAGACTTACCAATTGATAATCGAAATCTACTTTACTCATCTCTGGATCATAATAATATGTTGCAAACATTTTATTTAAGGCTTGAAAAAAATAGCTACCACACAAAACGAATGGATTAAATAATGAGGTTATCCAAATATGATGCTTTGCCACCTTGGCAAAATAACGAACAATCTCTACGATATCACTTAATTCTCGATTTTGGGGATAAAAAGTTCCAGAAATTTGTTTTAACAAAGCCTGTTTAACAAATTCAGCAAGATTATCTATATACAACATTGAACGCTTATTATGATAAGCCGGAAATACTGGAGCTATTGACGCAAGTTTAATCAGACGAGGAAAGTTCCCTTTAGAATTAGGCCCATAAATCATTGGCGGTCGAAGTATACATATTTTAAAATTATTACTTCCCAATTCATGAAGTCCTTTTTCAGCCTGTAACTTACTATTTCCATAGAAACCATTTGGTTTCTCTACAGTATCTTTAGTCAACACTTCTACCTTTAAATTCTGACACTCATGATATACAATCTGAGAACTCATGAAAATAAAATGTTTTATTCCTGCAGCTTTAGCATGACGGGCTATTTCTATTGTCAAATCTCGATTTACCTTATAATACAACGCTTCCATTTTAGGGTCAGCATTTACATGCGCAATACCAGCTACATGAAAAATCGCATCATATTGTGTAAAATCTACCTTCTTCCAACAATCCCCTTTTGTATCTACCGAATCTATCTTAAAATCAGAAGACGTAGATAGAATATAATTACGAACACTCTCACCGACATAACTTCCTGCGCCAGTAATTAATACTTTTATCATTTTTTTGTTCTTGGATTTATTTTATCTGATATATTATATAATCTTTTTCTAATACACAGAGGCATCAATGATCTAACAAGTGGATAAGCAACTCCTATATAAGCGATTGGAGAACATTTACATTTAATTGCCCCCCTCAAACCAACCTTAAACCGCCACCATCCTACTTTAATATTATTCCTTTTTATACTATCAGAGAAAAAGCGATAATACAACAATGGTTCTTGTATATTCATACATCTCAAACCTCCTTGAACACAACGAAACCACAATTCGTAATCATCTTGTCTGGGACCTGAATAGGGATTATAACTACCAACCCGTTTCAATGCTGATTTTTTAAAAGATACTGTAGGATGAATGAAGGGACATGTCCAAACTTTTTCATAAATTTCCTTTTGAGAAGAGGGAGAGAACATCTGTTTTAACCTCATACCTTTTTCATTTATCATAATTGCCCATGATCCAACCAATTCCAATTCAGGATGAAGTTCGTACATTTCCAGCGTCTTCTCAAAACGATTAGGAAAACAAATATCGTCGGTATCCATTCTAAAGATAATCTCATTTCTACATTTCTCTAAACCTATATTTAATGCTGTACTCAATCCTCTATTATTTTTTTGAGGATACACTTCCAATGATGAATATTTACATGCATATTTTTCAACGATAGTCTTTAAACCAGCACCTATTGGACCATCGAGAATCAATACTACCTGATCAGGAATCCTCGTTTGTTGGAACACACTGTCTAAGGCTATATCCAAATATTCAGGGCTTTCCTTACAATATAAAGACATCAATACTGAGAATCTTTCCATGTTTTACTTACTTGTATTTTATTATCATGTAATCTTCCGTTTATCTCAAGCTATATATCTGAATTTTAGCTTATTATTAAACAGGGAATAGAGGTATAGAAAATCGATTTTATAAAAAACTTTATTATGCATAAAGTTTTATCTATATCATTTTTTTTATAGTATTTGTCACTTTTAAAGGGAATAGTGAAAGTATATATTTCATGTAACGTACTATTTTTTGTCTTAAACATTGATAACGATAAAGAATTTTCACAGCATCTATAATCGTTTGATTTGAATCTTTTAAGCTAGAAAGCAAGGCTTCTCTTAAATGTACATTAGGATTATGAACTTTACCCCAACTTTGGAATGGCAAAAACTCCCCATAATCACAACGATCTATGAATACATCCATTTCTTTTATATATTCAAAAAAATGTTTTCCTCTTTCAGAAATAACACTCACCGCAGATACGCCTCTCTGATTATTTAAAAATTTCTTCCCCCAAAAATCTCCTAATCTTATATCCGTATATTCATGAGTACTTCTTAACAAACACTTATTACATGCCTCATTTAATACTTGATCCGAAAAAAAGAGCTCATAAAAACTATTTTTCCCAAGAGTACTTTTAAACACAGTCTTGCCGTTACATTTAAATTCTGTCACATATGATCCCCAACCTCGAACTTTACTACGAAATATAACTTGATCAAATTTATTTATATGCTTTTTATTCTTAATAAACTGTTGATACTTTGTCCAAGTAAAAAGGGAGGGACATCCGTGACAATATAAATCGACAAAAAAGAAATTATCACGAACATTTTTCAATGCTACTAATTTACTCAATGAATAAATCTGGCAAGGAGTTCCAAAAATCGCATATTTTTCCATCCGACAATTAGCAACAATTTCTTTTAGTGCATCATAGGTATAACTTTGTATATATTTACTACCTCGAAAAGACATCCGTTCGTCCTCCGATATTGCAATTCTATGTTCAGCTCGTACCTTATCTTCATTATAAACACAACCTACTATTTTATAACCGTTTTTTTGTAACTGGCAAGCAAGTAAATCTCCAATACCTCCGGACGTAGTATTCTTTACTACATCATCATTATTTGACCAAGCAGCATATAGTTGAGTTTTGGCTAATTGCTCCTTTATTGTCAACTTGATATTTTTATCAAACTTATAACAAAGTTTCGTACAAAGTCCACAATCAGTACAAATATCATAGTCTACCAAAGGTCGATAAAATCCATCTTCATTTAACTCAATATGAATCGCATTATGTGCGCATATTATCGCACAGATTTGACAACTTGTACATTCCCTTATAGCAGACTTATCTAATATATTCATTTTATAATCATTCGTTTTAAATACTCCAAAGAAGAAGCTCTCCGTTCTTTTATTTCAATATTTGTCATACTCCAATTTACTTTTTGGCTAAAGACTTCCTCTAAATTCATCTTTTCATCTAGTATCCTATTTGTAATTTTATACTCTTGCATTAAATTAAAAAGCTTATTACCATTATCACGTAATTTCACGACCATCTCACGCCCAGTTATTATGCTCATGACACACCCATGAAATGTATTAGTGACGACACATTCTGCATGACGAAACCAATTCAATAATTCAATCGGATTACAATTTACATTCCTATCTACCCATTTATGAAAAAATCCAGGGGATATGATTTTTAAGTTATGTTTCTTAGCATATTGTTTTATAGCTAAAATTTCATGTTTCTCATTCAGATAATTATCATAAGAATATATTACCATATATCGATCTTTTAATGGGCGATACATAGATGAGATTTCTTTCTCATAACCATAAAGAATAACAGGGTCACAAACTAATTCTACATTTCTTCCTGTTAGCTCTCTGGCTATATAAACCGAGTTTTGATCACGCATTCCAAGACCTATCATATTGTTCAATCCACTAGATATAAAAGCCCGACAATGCCACTTATCTATTTCTGCAATAGTTGTTGGGCCAAAACAACCACCATAGGAAAAGACTTTCTTAGAAGGCAATGCATGACCAAAGAACGCTGGAGTAGGACCTGTATGTAAAGCAAAGACTTCATCACTACCTACTACTACTCCATCTAATTCACCACATTCAGTATAATATGGACCTAATAGTTGTTGATCTTTCCGAAATTTATTCAACAATCTGCTTTTCTGGTAATTGAATAATGTACTCTTAATGCCTCTTTTTGCAATAAACTTCAAATAAATACCAACTGATCTGATTGTAATCTCATACTTTGCTTTCATCGCTTTACCCATAAAATCATAATTTTTATCAAATTGTAAAGCTCTAGCATTGATACCCAAATTCTTTAAAACCAGTTTGAGCGCATTTAATTGAAGCAACGCACCATGATTATGTACATCATAATGTGTAATTATTCCGTATTTCTCACTTTTCATTTTTTATTTCTATGATCAAAGTCTAAAATTCATTTACTTCCTATGAAAGTCGTTCCTCCAAAAAATGAATATATTTTTCTAAAAGGGTTCATTAAACAGGTTGGAATATGTCTCGCCGTCATCGTTTTAACCCACAATTTAATTTCATATTGCCAACTCTGTAATTCACGTTCCCCTTCATAAATACCCGGATGTTGTTTGAAATATCTATTCGCAGCATGGAGAATTTTTCCCTTTCGCACTACATCTAATATTTTATATTCTTGATTGTAGCTACATAAACACTTTGCACCATATTTTTTTGCTTGTTTAGATAGAGATGTTTCAAACATCCATGCATTTCGCGGTTCACGTACTGTGAATGCTAAGAAATCTTTTCTCCAAAAGCAAGAATAGAGATTGACACTATAATCACAATTAATATCGACATGATAAACGCCTTTCCAACCCTGTAATTGCTCTTTTGTTGCACGTTTAGGGCGAGGATAAAAACGAATATAGTCAAAATGACCTTTTTCCATCAGTTCAATAAAGCTTTCCATACGTGCATTATCTACCTTTTTAATAAGAAAATAATCATCAAGTGTTACAAAGACATAGTCTGTATTAACAAAATCAAGAGCAAACTTCAGTCTATCACTCCATTCTACATCTGCACCGGCAGCTATAATTTCAACATCTGGGAATGTACGAGACGTCGGTTTATCTGTAACAATGTATGTTTTAAAATCCCTATCTGGCCAATTTTGACGGAATAATTTCAAATTACCATCCCATAGGTCACTAAATTTATCACATGAAAAAATAAGGCAAGTAACTTTATCTGCTAACATATCTATTTATTTAAAGCTTTCTTTACAACATTCTCAAACACTTCACAACTTTTTTGTAGATTATGATGTTCTTGTGTCATCACGATCTGTTGTGTATAATATTGTTGTTGTAGTTTTTCGTTAGTAATTGCCTCTTTTATTACAGCCACCAGTTTATCCTTTTCTGTACACACAAAAGAAGCATTCGTACTTTGCATATACTCAACAATTCCACATTCTTGTGATCCGTAAGTCAGAATAGTAGCTCCACTGGCAAGAGCATCTGCTGCTTTAGTAGATAGAGAATACCGTGACCAATAGATGTCTTCATCCCGAAACCCCTCCACTATAACCGTGATATCACTCTGAGCCATCTTCTCTTGTACTTTTTCATATGGAATACGTCCTCCATAGTAAATATTAGGATTACTTTCAAGAAGTTGATAATACTCAGGATTGTTCTCTCCAGAATAGACTTCTAATTTATAATTGGGATTGATCTTCTTCAACGCATACCCAATTTCATTAAGAGAAATATTCCTACCCATCCTAATGTTTCCAAAATATGTTATAAGAGGATTCTCCTTATTCACATACGAGAAAGATTTGCGTTTTACAGTCGAAGTCAGATAAACAGTCTCTCCATCAAGTCCATATTCTTTATTGTATTTATCTCTAATTTTATCACTTATATAAATAGCACTACCTTTATAAGACAATACTTTTCGAATATGTCTTCTATATGACAATTTATATATATTATAGATTGGGTTCAGTGAAAATCTATAATTGAATATATAGTCATCCCCAATTGAGGAAACAATTGGAATATCATAGCGTTTTGCCACATAATAAGCAATTTGAGATATAAAAAAATCATCAGAAAAACTCAGAAAAACGACCTCTGGATTAAATTTATCAAGCCATTTATTGAGTTTTTCTGTACACCAAAAATGCTTTTGCCAAAGTAAAGCCCTCATTAGATGCGTTAACGGAGAATGCTTACTTCCAAAACGATAAGCTTTTTTTGCATTGATACTCTCATCTACTCTATTTTCAGATTCATTACAATCAGGCAACTCATCATAATTATAGATTACACCTGTTTCTATTTTTCGCCTTTTCCAACGTTGTAACAGGCGATAATCTGTTATTTGATAAAGTGTACCACAATGCCCTTTAACTGGAGATTTCTGATTAGAGAAAATCTGCGCTATATTTTCTTTTTCCCAGTTATGAAAATAAGCTTCAAAAGCCCTAGAGGTCGATTGCGTATTATAGGGCACTGTACCGACAATTAACAGTCTTGGATGACTCATATTTTTTCAAAATAATAATTATTCAAAAACCCACTTATCATTAAATATCTTAGAAACTACATAAAAACAATCAAAAAACATTGTTCTTATCTATAAAAATTCTAAAGATCAGTAAAAGTTATCGTTGCAACGATGATAAAATATATATGACATACAGTATATATTATATCATTATATTAATCTACAAAAACTTAAAAAGGCAAATCTGTTCCTAATTTATATGGCACAGTATCAAGTATTTGTGGAGTCAAACAAAATAGATAGAAAAAAACAAGCATTACTAAATGGAATATCATTGTAAAAATTGTCTGTAAAGATGTCTTATATTGCTTAATTGCATTTGGAATAGCATAAATTATAAAAATAGTATAGTACATTGTGGCGCGTCCAAACATAGTACCATTAAAAACTAAGGAAAAAAATATCCCAACCATTAATATTAGTGTATATTGTTCTATATTATAGAATATATTTTCATTATTTAATATAT
>ERZ779865.1472-NODE-1472-length-17159-cov-5.847638_pt1 | contig 17159 bp, 15 predicted proteins | sample MGYA00433088_ERZ779865 | MGnify/ENA primary metagenome ERZ779865 (study PRJEB29588, sample SAMEA2151703) | human gut metagenome | biome: human gut; feature: human-associated habitat; material: faeces | place: Denmark | collected 2008/2010 ... | reverse complement strand
GTTCACTCGCAGGGGAGTAATTCATCCCTCCCGGGTTGTGCGCCCATATTGCTGCACAACACAAAAAAGCCGGGGCGAACATTTCGTTCGCCCCGGCGGTCTTACTTCTTCGGAGTCATAGCCTCATAACCCTTTTCGTTATTTTTCGGACTGCTTCCGCATCGTCATGGGAATCATCCTATCTTTACGCGAATTTTGTTTGCCCTTTCAAGACCTTAACTAACTGTTCATTGGACTTACCCTCTGGTTCGTTATTTGCTCAAAAGCATTTGTGGAACGGAGTAATGTTCGTTATTAAGATCGTTCTTGGGGTAGTGGGTCTGATGCCGAGGACCAAAGCCTCTTAACTCTTGTACATTGGAGTATCTCCTTATGGATCAGGTGAAGTTCAGGTACATCCTGTTCGGCGGAGTGGTGACGGTCATCTCTACCAGCCTTCTTTCATCCTAATCTATATCTCATGCGGGGGTCTGTGTTTTGACGGCCCCTGAGTCTGCTAAATAACTGCTAAGCAACCGTGCATCGCTGTTTTTAAATCTTTTACAAGTTATGACTTGCGGCTTCGGATGCGGTTCTTGCGTTTTCAGCAGGCCCAGGCCCGCCGGTGATGAATGGGATCTTTGAAGTTTGCCATTGGACTTGAGCCTCCTTCCTTACGAAATACTGCCGGCGGCCTTTACAATTTCTTTCCGGTCTCTTCCTTTGCCCTCGTGCTGCTGGATCGGAGTCCCTGAAGTGCTTCCTTTTTCACTCCCCGACTTTGGGCAGCTTGCGGAAAATCTTCTTCAGGATGTCGATCTGTTCACGATGGGACTTTGCTGAAGAGCCTTTTGGAAAGTGGCTTCGCTTGGAGTTCTTATCTCCTTATCTCCGGCTGTTTTCTTTCTGTGACTATACTATACCACAGCCCTTGGGATTCGTCTATTCGCAGATATGCCAACGATGCAGCGAAAGATTTGTGCAATTTCAAGCTTGCCGCTCCGGGCAAAAAATGGTATAATAAATATGTTGGGCTGCTGTACAGCCCAGACCGTGCGCTGTCCCTTTTGGCAAGGGACGGCGCTTTTTTGGCGGGATTGTGCTGTGATCCTGCGGGCTGATCTGAACAGGCATTAAGCAATATTCATTTCAAAACAACCGTAAAGCAGCTGCCGCTGCCGGGGCGGCTGTCCACAGTGACAGCGCCGCCGTGCAGGGCGGCTATTTTTTGTGCCATGGCAAGGCCCAAGCCGTTGCCCTGCGTCCGGTGGCTGGTGTCCCCCTGATAGAACTGCTCAAAGATATGGCGGCAGGTCTCGGCGTCCATACCGCAGCCTTGGTCAGTGACAGCCACAACCGGTCTGCCCTGCTCGCAGTGCAGTGTTACGCTTATGGTTCCGTTCTCCGGGCTGAACTTGGCGGCATTATCCAGCAGATTCAGCCAGATCTCCTTTACCAGCGCTTCGCTGCCGTGGTAGGTGCAGGGGGCCAGCTCGGCCTCAAACTGCAGCGGCTTATCGCGCCACTTTTGCCGGGTCACAAGGATGCACTGGCGCAGCTGCTCATCCAGCGAAAAGTCTGTACAGTCGGTCAGAATGGTCTGTGCCTCGATACGATTCAAGAGCAACACACTGCCGGAAAGCTGTGCCAGCCGCCTGCTCTCATCGCGGATGATTTGCAGATACTCGCGCTGCTCCTCTGGGGTGACATCCTCGTCCAGCAGCAGGTCGGCAAAGCCGCTGATGCTGACGATGGGCGTCTTGAACTCATGGGAAAAGTTATTTACAAAATCCTTGCGCAGCAGCTCCGTGCCGGAAAGCTCCTCCGCCGCTTTGTTGAAGGCTACTTTGAACTCCCGGATCTCGGTGGGCTCATACCCGTGGGCGGCGGGCTGCAGGCGCACGGTGAAGTCCCCTGCCGCCAGCCGGTTCATCGCCTGTATGATGTTTTTGATAGGCTTTATTAACACAAGGCGAATCGAAACCACAAGGCTGACGGCCATCAAAATACAGCTGGCATACAAAATAACCAGCGCACCGCCGATGCTGACGCTGCCGTCTTGGATAAAAAAGCCGTGGTCAGCCTTCAATACCACCAGCACCGTCACAACGGTCAGATTCAGTGTAACGATGAAAAACAGGTTCAGCACCAGCAGCATCGTCAAATTTACGGTGCGCATGCAGTCGCGCAGCTTATTTACAAATTGCGCCATATCACACCTTCTTTATAGCACGGTAACCGATGCCGCGAATGGTCTGTATCTCAAACTCCGGCCAATCGTAAAAGCGGGTGCGCAGCCGATTGATGTGAACATTTACCGTTTTATCGTCGCTTTCGCTGTCCATACCCCAGATCTCATCCAGCAGCTCCAGCCGGGTAAAGGTCCTTTCCGGATAAGCCAGCAGCTTGTATAGGAGGTTGAACTCCTTGGGCGGCAGCACCTGTGCATCGTGGCCGCGCCGCACGGTATGGGTGTCGTAGTCCAGCTCGACATCCCCTATCGTGATTTTGTGTTCATCCACGATGCGGGCGCGGCGCAGCAGAGCCTTGATGCGCAGCACAAGCTCCTGCCGGTCCGGCGGTTTTGTCATATAATCATCAGTGCCAACGATAAAACCCGTGTGCTTGTCCTGCGGCATATCCTTGGCCGTCAGCATTAAAATAGGCAGCATGCTGCCGCTTTCCCGGATGGTCCTGGTCAGGGTAAAGCCATCCATCCGGGGCATCATCACATCGCAGAGCAGCAGGTCTATCTGGTTGTGGTCGAGCAGTTCCAGCGCCTGCACACCGTCGGCAGCAATCAGCGGCTCATAGCCCGCTCGCTTTACAATGGCGCAAAGCAGACGCGCTGTGCTGGGGTCATCCTCGGCAATCAAAATACGAAACATCCGTGTATCCTCCTTAGTTCTATTATAGTACAGCGCAAAGATAAACGGAAGATAAACCTTCCCGTTTACCAAAGGTTTATTTTGGCGGTGTATCCTTAGGAGCATCGAAGCAAAAAACAACCTACGGGAAAACGGAGGATACAGCTATGAAAACCATCTATCTTGTCACCGGTGCTGCCGGATTTATGGGCACTAATGTCTGCGCACAGCTTTTGGAGCGCGGTGATGCCGTGCGCGCTTTTGTGCTGAAGGGCGACCCCGCTGTAAAATTTATGCCGAAGGCCGTCGAAATTTTTGAGGGTGACCTCTGCAGTGCCGAGGACTGCGAGAAATTCTTTGCCGTGGAACCGGGCACCAAGACCGTCTGCATCCACTGCGCGAGCATGGTGACGATCAACCCGAATTATAGTGAAAAGCTGATCGCCGTCAATGTGGGCGGAACCGAAAACATGCTGAACGCCGCTAAAAATCACCCGGAGTGCAAAAAGTTCGTCTATGTTTCCAGCACCGGCGCCATCCCCGAGCTGCCTAAGGGCGAGAGCATCCATGAGGTATACAGCTTTGTTCCCTACGATGATGATCGCGTGGTCGGCTGGTACAGCCGCAGCAAGGCAATGGCGACCCAGAAGGTACTGGACGCCGCCGCGGACGGGCTGAATGCCTGCGTGGTGCATCCCAGCGGTATTCTTGGCCCCAACGACCCCGCCATCGGGCAGACGACCCGCACGCTGATCCAGATTTTGAACGGTGAGATGCCCATCGGTATGCAGGGCTCGTTCAACCTTGTCGATGTGCGCGATCTGGCCGCCGGCACGATTGCCGCCGCTGACCGTGGGCGCAAGGGAGAGTGCTACATCCTTTCCAATGACGAGGTTTCGCTGAAGGAGCTGTGTGAGATGCTCAAAGCTGAAACCGGCTGCCGCGGCTGCCTGTTTTATCTGCCACTGTCTTTTGCGCATTTTGCCGCCAAGCAGATGGAGGCCCGCGCCGCCAAGACCGGTAAGCCTGCTGTGCTGACCGAGTTTGCCGTTTACAATCTGGAGCGCAACAACCATTTTGACTGCTCCAAAGCGAAAAACGAGCTTGGCTTTGCCCCGCGTCCCTACAAGGAAACGCTGCATGATCTCGCTGTATGGCTCAAGCAGGAGGGAAAAATCGCATGAAGAAGCTGTATGAATCTATCTGCAAGCTTATGCAAATGAATGACCAGCAGTGGGAGTGCTATCTCCACGCACTGGATTCCCTGCACTGACACAAAGAAAAGGGGGTGCCTATTATGAAAAAGGTATGCGTCATCACAGGCGGCGGCAGCGGTATGGGGCTTGCCACGGCGAAGCTTGTCTGTGAAGAAGGGTATTACACGATTTTGGTGGGGCGCACGGCATCCAAGCTGGAAAAGGCAGTCAACGACCTGCGCAGTGCGGGCGGCGAGGCTGAGGCGTTCAGCTGTGATGTTTCCGACCGTGAAAGCTGTTTTGCGCTGGCCAAACACGCCGCCGAATGCGGCGAAGTAAAAGCGGTATTGCACATTGCGGGCCTTAGCCCTCACATGGGCGATGCTGAAAAGATTTTGCGCGGCAATGCGCTGGGCACGGTGAATATCAACGATGCCTTTTATGAGGTCATGGCACCGGGCGGCTGTGTGATCGACACCTCCAGCATGAGCGCCTACCTTGCCCCGCAGTTTGTCATGCCCAAGGGTGCGTACAAGCTGGCGCGCACCGACCGTAAAAAATTCATCAAAAAGCTGGTGGCGCGGGCAGGCATAGCCCCTAAGGACGCCCGCCCGGGTCTGGCCTACGCCATCAGCAAGCATTTTGTAATTTGGTTTGCCAAGACCGATGCCGCACGCTTTGGCGAGAAAAATGTGCGTTGCCTGAGTGTGACACCCGGCAACTTTGACACGCCGATGGGCGCACTGGAAAGCGGGCAGGCGGATGTATTCAAAAAATACTCTGCTCTCAAGCGCAACGGAAAGCCGGAAGAAATCGCCGCTTTGTTTGCGCTTCTTCTGGATGAGCGGCTGGGCTTTCTGACCGGAGCAGACATTCTTATGGACGGCGGCGTTGTGGCAAGCGGTGCCAGCGGATTGAGCAAATAAAAAAGGGCAGCAAAGTAAACCCCGCTTTTAGCTTTTGGGGTCTGCTTTGCTGCCTTTTGGATTTTGTGCTTTCGCTTGGCTGTACTTTAGTGCAGCTCGCTTTCGCAGCGGTCCAGCACGGCGGCGATAACCTGATCCATGTCGTAATACTTGTACTCACCCAGGCGTCCGCCGAAGATGACCTTCGGCTCGGCGTCGGCCAGCTTCTTGTACTCGGCATACAGGGCACCGTTCTTCTCGTCATTGACGGGGTAGTACGGCTCGTCGCCCTTCTTCCACTCGGCACTGTACTCGCGGCTGATGACCGTTTTGGGCTGGGTGCCGAACTCAAAGTGCTTGTGCTCGATGATGCGGGTGTAGGGCGTCTCGGCGTCGGTGTAGTTCACCACGGCGTTGCCCTGATAGTTGTCGGTGTCCAGCACCTCGGTCTCAAAGCGGACACTGCGGTACTGCAGAGCACCCAGCTTGTAGTCAAAGTAAGCGTCCACCGGGCCGGTGTAGACCACCTTTTCGGCCAGTGCGTTCAGCGCGTCGCGGTCGGCCAGATAGTCCACGTTCAGGCGCACTTCGGTGCCGTCCAGCATCTTTTCCACCATGGCAGTGTAGCCGCCGTTGGGGATGCCCTGATACAGGGCGTTGAAGTAGTTGTCGTCGTAGGTGAAGCGCACCGGCAGGCGCTTGATGATGAAGGCCGGCAGCTCGGTGCAGGGGCGGCCCCACTGCTTGCCGGTGTAGCCCTTGATGAGCTTTTCGTAGATATCGGTGCCCACAAGGCTGATGGCCTGTTCCTCAAGGTTCTGCGGGTCGGTGATGCCGGCCTCTGCCTTCTGCTGCTCGATCTTCGCCTTGGCCTCGGCAGGGGTGACAACACCCCACATCTTGTTGAAGGTGTTCATGTTGAAGGGCAGGTTGTAAATTTCACCGTGGTAGTTCGCCACCGGGCTGTTGGTGTAGCGGTTGAACTCGGCAAACTGGTTCACATACTGCCACACGGCCTTGTTGTTGGTGTGGAAGATATGCGCGCCGTAGCGGTGCACATTGATGCCCTCCACATTCTCGGTGTAGATATTGCCCGCGATATGGTCGCGCTTATCAATGACCAGACACTTTTTGCCTGCTTTTTTTGCCTCGTGGGCAAACACGGCACCGAACAGACCGGCACCAACGATGAGATAATCGTACTGTTTCATGTTTTATTCCCCTTTTGCCGGTCGTGCTTCCGGCGTAGTCTTTTTCTGGGAGAGATAATATTGGTCGATGGCATCCTGAATGCGGCTGCGGGCCGCCTGCGGGGTGATATGCTTCAACTGGGCTGCTGCCATGGTCTGATGACCGCCGCCGCCCAGCGACTCCATGATCACCTGCACATTCACGGCGCCCATGCTGCGGGCAGAGATGTTTACCCCATTGCCCACCTGCACTGCCACAAAGCTGGCGTCCACGCCCTGAATGCGCAGCAGGTCGTTGGCGGCCTGCGCAATGGCGACCCGGGCTTCCGGGGCCACCTCGCCGCCAATGGAGATGGCACAGTTTTTGTACATCTGCGCCTTTTCCACCAGATCGGCCTTGGCGTTGTACTCCACCATGGTCACATCGAACAGCCTGCGCACCCGCTCGGTCTCTGCGCCGTAGCGGCGCAGAGCAGCAGCGGCTTCAAAGGTACGCACACCGGTGTGCAGGGTAAAGTCCTGCGTATCCAGCAAAATACCGGCAAGCAGACCTTCGGCCTCGATGCGGTTGGGCTTGTCGTCCCGCTCGCCCACATACTGCAACAGCTCGGTGACCAGCTCGCTGGCCGAGGAAGAATAGGGCTCGTGGCAGACCAGCGCCGGATTCTCGATGTAGCCCACACCCTTGCGGTGGTGGTCGATGACAGCAACCTTGCCGCATTTTTCCAGAATGTCCTTGCTTTCCACAAGGCCCACCTGATATGTATCCACCACGATACACAGGGTACGCTTAGAAATGATGGGCAGGGCGTCCTTGGGGTCAATGAAGTCATCCTTCTGCCCCGCCTTGCACAGCGCATCGATCAGGCTGGCAGCCAGCGTGGCGTCCCGCCGGACGGCGATGACCGCCGGCACATCGCATATTTTGCAAATGCGCAGCACGCCCTCGGCTGCGCCGATAGCATCCAGATCGCTCATGCGGTGACCCATGATGACCACATGGTCGGCTTCCTTGATCAGCTTGACCAGCTGGTCGGCCACAAGGCGGCTGCGCACCTTGCTGCGCTTTTCCACACCATGGCTCACGCCGCCGTAGAAGGTAAAGCCGTCCAGTGTCATCTCAGCGGCCTGATCGCCGCCGCGTCCCTGTGCCATATCCAGCGCGTGCTCTGCCATATCCTGCGCTTCCCGCAGGGTGCGTGCCCCGCGTCCGATACCAATGGACATCGAAAGGCTCACACTGGGGTCCAGTGCCCGGATCTTATCCAGCACATCGTAGCCGCGGTTGGCGAACTGTTCCAGCTGGCGCTCCTCCACCACGGCGATGTAGCGGCCGCCGCTGCCTACCCGGCGCAGAAAGCCGCTGCCGCGCCCGATCATATCCTCCAGAATGCGGTTGACGCCCTCCAGCAGGCGGGCGCGCTCGCTGTCCATCAGATCCCCGAACACATCATCGTAGCCGTCCAGCTGAAAGGCAAGATACCCCGGACGGCTGGCCTTGTACTCTGCCTCGATGCGGCGCAGCTCAGTCTCCTCGTTCAGCACCAGCAGGGTCACGCTCTCGGCTTCGCCGGGCACGGTGGAGCTGTGCACGCTCCAGTAGCCGTCGGCAAGGGTCAGCAGTTGTCCCTCACGCTTGCGGCACAATTGCAGATCCAGCCCGGGCAGCAGCTTCTGCACCCGGCTGGCCAGCACATCCTGCCCGCCCAGCAGACGGGTGCGGAACTGGCTGTTGTACCACAGCACCGTCTCGCCGGAAAGCAGCGCCGCAGGCTGGGAAAGGGGCTCCAGACTGAACTGCACCTTGGATTTTTCAAAGGTGGTGCCGCTTGTCCAGCGCACCACCCAGCTGCGCAGCTTGCAACGGAACAGGGTTGCCCCTATGCCCCACAGCACCACCAGCACAGCCAGCAGCGGCCATGCCATAGGGCGCTGCACCAGCAGCGCCAGCAGCAAAAGGCCGCACAGCACCGCCAGACTGGCCGTGAGCATTTCCAGTGTCCATCTTGGTTTACGTTTCATTGGTTTTTTTGCCTCCTCAGACGCTGCACCGCCTTGCGGTGCGCCCGGGTCAGACCTCCATCAGGATCGGTAGGATCATCGGGCTGCGCTTGGTGCGCCGGTAGATATAACTGCTCAGCGCCTCACGCACACGGGTCTTTACGCTGTTCCAGTCCCGGACGTGCTCGTCCACACAGCGCTCCAGTGCATTTTCCACAATGCTCTGGGCACCGTCCATCAGGCTCTCGTTCTCGCGCACATACACGAAGCCCCGGCTTACCAGATCCGGCCCGGCCAGCACCTTGCCGGTCTTGCTGTCCACGGTAGCCACGATGATAACAAGGCCGTCCTCGGAGAGGTGCTTGCGGTCCCGCAGCACCACGTTGCCCACATCGCCCACGCCAAGGCCGTCCACCATAACGGCGCCGGCGGTCACCGGCTCGCCCAGCTTCATCTCGTCCTGCGACAGGATAACGTTGGAGCCGTTTTCCGCAATGAGGATATTGCTGGTGGGAATGCCCAGACTTGCAGCGGTGAGGGCGTGCTTTTTCAGCTGCTTATATTCGCCGTGCACGGGCAGGAAGTACTTGGGTTTGGTCAGGGTGAGCATCAGCTTCTGCTCCTCCTGACAGGCGTGGCCGGAAACGTGCACATCGTACATGCTCTCGTAGATGACCTCTGCGCCCAGCAGCAGCAGACCGTTGACGATCTTGGTCACGCTCTTTTCGTTGCCAGGGATGGGGTTTGCGGAGATGATGATGAAGTCGCCGGGGCCCACACGCACCTGACGGTGGCTGCAGGACGCCATGCGGGAAAGGGCGCTCAGGGGCTCACCCTGGCTGCCGGTGGTGATGAGCACCACCTGCTCCGGCGGGTACTGGTTGAGCTCATCCACGCTGATGAGGGTGCCCTCCGGGATGTGCATATAGCCCAGCTCCTGCGCCATGGCGGTGTTGTTCACCATGCTGCGGCCGCTGAAGGCCACCTTGCGGCCATCCTCCACGGCCAGATCAATGATCTGCTGCACACGGTAGATGTTGGAAGCGAACGTGGCAATGATGATGCGCTTGTTGCGGGCGCGGGCAAACAGGCTGCGCACACCGGCGGCCACCTTCTGCTCGGTGGCGGTAAAGCCCGGGCGCTCCGCGTTGGTAGAGTCGCTCAGCAAAGCCAGCACACCGCGCTGCCCGTACTCGGACAGGGTGGATAGGTCGGTCACGCCGCAGGCCAGCGGGGTGTAGTCGATCTTGAAGTCGCCGGTCTGGATGATGGTGCCCGCCGGGCTGTCGATGGCAAAGGCCACCGCGTCCGGGATGGAGTGATTCACATGGATGGGCTCGATGGTAAAGCAGCCCAGCTTGATCTTCTGCTTCGGGGTGATCTCCACGAACTTGGTGCGGCCCGCCAAACCGAACTCCTCCAGCTTGTTTTTGATGAGGCCGCAGGTCAGGCGGGTGCCGTAGATGGGCAGGTCGATCTTCTGCAGCAGATACGGGATACTGCCAATGTGGTCCTCGTGGCCGTGGGTGATGAGCAGGCCCTTGATCTTATCCTTGTTCTGCACCACAAAGGTGAAGTCCGGGATGACCATATCCACGCCGAACATCTCGCTGTCCGGGAACACCAAGCCGCAGTCCACGATGATCATATCACCGTTGCACTCGTAGACGGTCATGTTCTTGCCGACCTCGCCCAGACCGCCCAGCGGGTAGATATGGATGGGGGTCGCTGCCTCCTTGGGCTGCTGCGCACGGCGCGGGCGGCGGTTATAGTAGGGGCGGCGGGTGGTGGGACGGGTGTGCTTTTCCCCTGCGGGAGCAGTGCCGTTTGCGGCAGCTGCCTTGGGCGCTGCCGGGGCTTTTGCACGGGGTGCAGGGTTATTTTCTTTTGTTTGAGCCATTCTTTACCTCCAGATTCAATTGCAGGTCAGGCCGCGCCCCCGCCGGGGAGAGCAGCCGCACCTTGCACAGGGGAAGCACCTGAAACTGCATCGGCTTCCGGTTGATGCATCGTATAGAATTTATCGTTCAGCGTGCTTTTTGCAGCAGTGCTGTTGGTTCCGCAAGAGATTCTTGGCCATGTAAGTCCATCTGTTCGATGCGACTGTGGCGTTTCTGCCGGAACAGCCGGGCGCACGCCTTTGGTGCACCCCTATACGCATTTTGTTACGCTAAGTATAGTATCTCGCACCGGTTTTGTCAATTCCAAGGTTTGGCAAAACCGGGCCGGCGTATACATTGGCTCTTGACATCCCGGGCAAAATAGCGCTAAATAAAGGTATTCTATTCTATAAGGAGAACCCCATGAAACAGGTAGAGGTGTACACAGATGGCGCTTGCAGCGGCAATCCCGGCCCGGGCGGCTGGGGTGCAGTGCTGCGCTACCGCTTTGACGGCAAGGTGTACGAAAAGGAACTGAGCGGCGGCGACGCCAGCACCACCAACAACCGCATGGAGCTGACGGCCTTTATCGAGGCGCTACGCCAGCTCAAGGAACCCTGCGAGGTGCGGCTGTGCTCTGACAGTCAGTATGTGATCAACGGGCTGGAAAAGGGCTGGGCCAAGGGCTGGAAGCGCCGGGGCTGGAAAAAAGCCGACGGCTCCCCTGCCCTGAATCCGGACTTATGGGCACAGGCACTGGAGCAGGAGGCACGGCACAAGATCACCTACGTCTGGGTAAAGGGCCACGCAGGCCACCCTGAAAACGAACGCTGCGACCAGCTGGCCGTAGCACAAAGCAAAGCACATGGCGGGAGGCAAGGAACATGAGCGACGCATTTTTGCCCGGCAACGGGTTCGACACCTACGAAACACAGGACAAAGTGCTTGTCAGCATGGACGGCTCCGTGGATTGCGGCGTTGCGGTGCGCATTTTGCAGCAGCAGGGCTTCGGCGTGGCCGGGGCTGTGGTGCAGCTGGCCGCTGACCAGAGCGCTTGGGCCGCAGCCGCACGGCAGGCTGCCGAGGCTCTTGGCATCGAGTGCATCGTACTGAAGGCGGAGGCACTGGCCGACCAGCCCGCCGAGGTGCTGGGCAGCGGCAACGACGCCCGGTTTGCCGCCCTGCTGACCGCTGCCGATAAGCTGGGCATCCAGTACATTGCCACCGGGCACCACGCCCGGGTAGAGTTGGGCAGCGATGGTGTGCACACCGTCTGCCCCGCCGTGGATGCTGCACTGGACGAAAGCGCCGCACTGGCGGCGCTGCCGCAGGACACCCTTGCCCGTCTGCTGCTGCCCTTGGGCGAATTTACCGCCGCCGACGTGCAGGAGATGGCACAGGATTTTAAAGTGAACGGAACGGTCTGACACCGCAGAAAAACCGCATTGCATTTTTACCGGCAAAGCAAAAAGAAGCGCCGCATCTGTACGATGCAGCGCTTCTTTTTTGCATATCTTAGTTTTGCGGGTGCACGATATCGCGCCAGTCCAGATCTCCGCGCTCAAGTCCGTGGATCAGTACCTCAGCAGTAGCAATGTTGGTAGCCATGGGGATGTTGTGCACATCGCACAGGCGCAGCAGAGTCATCTCGTTCGGCTCGCTGGGCTTTGCATTGATGGGGTCGCGGAAGAACAGCAGCAGGTCGATCTCGTTGCAGGCAATGCGGGACGCGATCTGCTGGTCACCGCCCTGCACACCGGCCAGAAAACGCTGTACCTGCAGGCCGGTGGCCTCGGAAATCAGTTTGCCGGTCGTGCCGGTCGCCACCAATTTATGCTGGCTCAGAATACGGCAGTATGCCGTGCAGAACTGAACCATCAGCTCCTTTTTGGAGTCATGCGCGATCAGGGCAATCGTCATCTGTAGATCTCTCCTCTATTGAAACATTTATATATAAAACGCTTGATAAATTTCCTTTGTTATACATGATATCACAAACGCAACTCATTTACAACAGGTTTTTGGACACAATATTCAAATTTTCGTTCAAATTCAGCACTTTGCACGCAGCTGCGCTTTACTGCGCAAGCATTGCATCGTTGTTTTCTTCCTCTGTCACCCCTACGGGCGCGGTCGTCTGCTGCGGTTCTGCGGCGGCTGCATCGGTCTGTGCATCATTCGCAGCATCCGGGGCGGTCTGGGCAGCGGTATCCGATGCTGCGGCATCCTCCTGCACCACGGTGCGCGGATCCACATAGGGGTCCACCTCCAGCGTGCCGTCCTTCATGGCAAAGTAGGCGTTGGCGATATCCACCACAAGATCACCGGTGCGGGCACCGTAGCCGCCGTACTCCACCGTGATGCCGATGGCGATCTCCGGATTATCTGCCGGGAGATAGGCGATCATCATGGCGTTCAGGTAGTGCTTGCCCGATGCGTAGGTCTCACTGCGCTGGGGGGTGCCGGTCTTGCAGGCGATGGCAATGGGGTAGCTGGAGATCTTGCCGCTGATGGTGCTGGGCACCAGTGTCATGCCCTGCCGCACCAGATCAAAGGTGTTGCCGTTGCCCTCGATGATATCCATCACCTCCGGCTGGGTCTCGCTGAGCACCTCACCGGTGTTGGTATCCAGAATCGCCTTGACAAAGTGGGTGCGGTAGCGCACACCGTTGTTGGCCAGCGTGGCGGCGTAGGTAGCCAGCTGGATGGGGCTTACCACCGTGTTGCCCTGCCCGATGGCGGCCTGAATATCCAGCGAGGAGGTGTAGTTTTTATCCGTCTTTTTGGTCAGGCGTCCCACAGCCTCGTTGACCTCCACGCCGGTGCGCTGCCCAAGACCCAGCTTGTAGGCGTAGGCATCGTAGACGTCACTGGTCAGGCGGCGGCCCACGTCGTAGAAGAAGATGTTGCAGCTCCACTTGATGGCAGTGACCACATCAATGTTGCCGCTGTGGCCGTGGCGGGTGCAGCGGGGGTGGTAATCCTTATAATAGGTGTACACGCCGGTGCAGTTGACGGTGGAGTACTGGTTGATCAGGCCGCTGTCCAGCGCCGCCACTGCCACCGCAGGTTTAAAGGTAGAACCGGGAGTGTACAGGCCTTGCAGCGCCCGGTTGAACAGGGGCAGACTTGGGTCAGCGCTGTACTCGGAATAGTTGGTGGCATACAGGTTTTGATCAAAGCTGGGGTAGTTCGCAGCTGCCAGTACGCTGCCGTCCTTCACATCCAGCACCACCGCAGCACCGGCGGCGGCTTTCATATCGCCGGTATTGTACACCCGGTTGATCATATCGATGTTATTGGCAAGGGCCTTGTCCACCGCACGCTGAAAGTCGCTGTTGATGGTCAACTGCACGGTATGCCCCGGCTCCGGCACAGTGGTGATCTTGGTGTCCACGATCACGCCGTCCGAATTGCGGGTGATGGTCTCCACGCCGTCCTTGCCGCGCAGCTCGTCCTCGTACACGGATTCAAGGCCTGAGATGCCGATCACATCGTTCATGTTATAGCCTTTTTCCTTGAGCGGATAGGTCACCTGACCGTTTTCGTCGGTCACCTTCCACTTTTCGGCGGTGATCTTGCCCACACGCCCCAGCACAGCGGGGAGGATATCTCCCTGTTCGTAGCTGCGGGTGCTGGTCTCCACGATCTCCACGCCCGGCAAAGTGAGGGAATGTTCCTTGATGGCAGCAACCGTCACCTGACTGACGTTTTCTGCCATGATGAAGTTGTTCACGTTGGAAAAGGCCTGCCGGTCCATCTCATAATGGATGCCCGCCAGCACCCGCTGCCACGGCAGAGAAAAGCTTTCCAGATGGTTCTTCTCCACCAGCATCTCCATCACATCGTTGGCGGTGGCGTACTGCTGCAAGCCCAGCGTCTCCTTCATGTCTGCCAGCGTTTTCTGGTCGCTGGTGCTGTCGGCGCTGTCCGTAAAGGTATAGTTGCCGGCGGCGTCCGGCTCACTGATGAGCAGAGTGTCCAGCCATTTTTCATCGTTTTGGCGCAAAAGCTCCACGATCTGCTGCAACATGGTGTCCAGATCCTGATCTCCCATCTGCAGCTTGTTCAACACCACGTTATAGCCGGTGCTGGTGGTGGCAATGCGCTTGCCGGTGCTGTCCACGATATTGCCGCGCGCAGCGGTAACCGTGAACTTATAATCCGTGGTGGTGGTGGCTTTTGCCTTGAAGCTGTCTCCGTTGACCAGCTGCAAAAAGATCAGCCGGAAGGTATACAGCCCCATGATGATACAGGCCACTGCAATGAGCAGCAGCATCCGCCGCACCACGACCTTGCGTTCATTTTCGTTCATCTGGTTCTCCTTTTACGGGTTAGGCCACACCGTTGTCGATCCCAAACCCGTCATGGATGCGCTGCACCAGCCAGAAGGCCAGCAGCGCCGCCGGGATGGTCAGCACTGCACTGGGCAGTACAAAGGCAATGTACCGCAGCGCAGCGCCGGCATAGCCCGGCATATAATAGAAAAACAGCCAGTCCAGCGAGAGCACCAGCAGCGCCGTCACGGTGCTTACTGCGGCAAAGTTGCCAAAGTTCACCTGTAAATACAGCTGCACCAGCACCGATACCCCAAAGCAGAGCAGCAGCAGTTCCAGCGCCAGCATACCCACCGTGCGCCCGGCGGCGTAGTCCCACAAAAGGCCGCCTACCGTGCCCAGCAGTGCGCCGGCAAACTCTCCCTCAAATACCGCCACCGCCAGACATAGCGGCAGCACCAGCAGCGGCTTTGCCTGCCCCAGCTGAAACAGCCCGGGCGTGGTCTGCAACGCGGCGCACACAAACAGCGCCAGCACATAGCAGCCCCACTTCAGCAGCTGGCTGCGGCTGCGCTTGCGGCGAGATTCCATAGCAGTGTGCCCTCCTTAGTACGCAGTAATGATAAAAACGTGCTTGGCGGTGCGGGGGTCGGCACCGGGGCGCACCACCGCAATGGAGGATTTGCCGCTGGCCTCCGGCACCACATCCTGCACCGTACCCACCAGAAGATCCGGCGGGAACACCCCGCCCAGACCGGTGGTGATGACCTGATCGCCCGCACGGGTCTCGGTGCTGCGCTCCAGATTGGTCAGGGTGCACAGGCCGTCCGCCGCATAGGTGGTGTTGCCGTTCAGGATGCCGTTTTCCCGGGTACGGGAAACAACACCCGCCGCGTTGAAGCTGGGGTGCAGGATGGTCATTACCTTGCAGCTGGTCGGGTCGGCTTCCACCACCATGCCCAGCAGATAGCCACGGTCGCTGATAACAGCATTGTTCACCGCCACACCGTCTGCGGTGCCCTTGTCCAGCGTGAAGCCGCCGAACTCGTCCAGCGGGTCGCGGCCGATGACAAAGCCGGACACATAGGTAGCATTGCTGTTCTTTTCCTGAATGTTCGCCAGCGCCTTGTAGGCATCGTTCTCGGCCTTGATGCGGTCGTAGTCCACCATCTGCTGGCGCAGCTCGGCGTTTTCCGCTTCCAGCTGCTCGTTCTGCTCCATGACTTCATCGATGCTGGTGTATTTTTCCCACACCGCACCCACGCCGCCGCTGACCACAGCCGCCGCCTTCTGGAAAGGGGTCAGGATCACGCCCAGCAGCTCCTGCGGGGCAGCGGTCAGGCGGCCGTTGGCACCGGCGTAGGCCATGATGCCCACCAGAAATACTGCTACGGCCACAAGGATCTTGAATTTCCAGGTATCAAAAAAATCTTTCAAAGGGTCCTTCCCTCCTGTCGGGGTGCCCGCGCTCTACCGCAGGCCTTTGCATGAAAAAAGCGCGGACAGCCGTGCCATCCGCGCAAGATGCAGTGTTTGCAGCGGAAAAACGCACAGCTGCTGTGTCTGAAACTTTTCCGCATTTAAAGCAGTACTCTCCGCAGAGAGCCGCTCTTACATATGTCCTCCATCGGTGTCCAGCACATCATGCAGCACATCCACATGATCCAGCACCGCACCGGCACCCTTGGCCACGCAATCCAGCGGGTCATCCGCAATATGCACGTCAATGCCGGTCTCACTCTGGATCAGCTGATCCAGACCGCGCAGCAGAGCGCCGCCGCCGGTCAGGGTGATGCCGCGGTCAATGATATCTGCGCTCAGTTCCGGCGGGGGGCGCTCCAGCGTCTCCTTGATGGCGCTGGTGATCTTGACCAGGCACTCCAGCAGGGCGGCACGCACGTCCTCGGAGTGGACCACGATGTTCTTGGGCAGACCGTCCACCAGGTTGCGGCCCTTGATCTCCATGGTCAGCTCGGGGTCCAGCGCATAAGCGGAACCGATCTCGATCTTGATCTGCTCGGCGGTGCGCTCACCGATGAGCAGGTTGTACTTGCGCTTGATGAAGGCGATGATGGCCTGATCGAACATATCACCGGCCATGCGCACGCTGCGGGAGGCCACGATGCCGCCCAGAGAGATGACGGCGATCTCCGCCGTGCCGCCGCCGATGTCCACGATCATGCTGCCGGTGGGCTCGCTGATGGGCAGGCCTGCACCGATGGCCGCAGCCATGGGCTCCTCAATGACAGACACCTGACGGGCACCGGCCTTCAGGGTAGCCTCGCGCACTGCGCGGCGTTCCACCTCGGTAACACCGGAGGGGATGCAGATAACCACCCGGGGACGGGAGAACATGCTATTGCCGCAGGCCTTTTTGAGGAAGTTCTCCAGCATATTGGCCGTGATGTCGAAATCAGCGATGACGCCGTCCTTCAGGGGACGCACCGCCACGATACTGCCGGGGGTACGGCCGATGACAGCCTTTGCCTCGCCGCCCACGCAGCGCACTTCGTCGGTCTTGGTGTCCACCGCCACGACCGAGGGCTCACGCATGATGATGCCCTTGCCCTTCATGTAGACCAGAGTATTGGCAGTACCCAGATCAATGCCAACGTCCTTTGACAGAAAACTCATTGTTCCAATTCTCCTTACGATCGTTCCTTAATCTATCCCAGAATGCCGGACAGTCTGCGGTAAACAGACCCTCCTGCGCAGAATAACACAGTTCTATTATAGCCGCAAGTGCTTCATTTCTCAAGCGTTTCGGCAAGTTTTCTATCATTTTTCCATTTTTCTCACAAAAAATGCGCCAGCAGCTGTACGGTGCGGCTGAGGGGCAGGCCCATGATGGTGTAGTAGTCGCC
>ERZ779865.1465-NODE-1465-length-17217-cov-35.116770_pt1 | contig 17217 bp, 10 predicted proteins | sample MGYA00433088_ERZ779865 | MGnify/ENA primary metagenome ERZ779865 (study PRJEB29588, sample SAMEA2151703) | human gut metagenome | biome: human gut; feature: human-associated habitat; material: faeces | place: Denmark | collected 2008/2010 ... | reverse complement strand
CCTTGAGGGATTCCTCCAGCTTGCCCAGCTCCACCTTCATCTCGGCGCGGTAGGCTTCGGTCACCTCGGTTTTTGCGTCGGAGATGGCGTTGGTATATTCATTGGTGATGGAGGTTATGGCGTCCCCGATCTGCTTCTCGACGGGGGCGATGGCGGTCTCGATGTCGGACTTCCACTGCGTCTTGAGCCTGGCCTCCATCTCGGAGAGGGAGTTCGTAAGATTGGCGATGGTCTCCTTTATCGAGGTGACGTCAGAGACGACCTTGGCATATTCCTCAAGGGTGACGAAGGTGGCTGACGCCCAGTCCTTTGTGGAGGATATCTGCTCGGTGACGAAGGCTCTCAGCTCCGTGACCTTGGACTCTATCTCCTTGCTCTTTGTCTCAAGGGTCGAGATTGTCTCGTTAAGTTGGGTCAGTTTCTCTGTCATCTCGGTCCGCAGAGAGGTGAGTTGGGAGATCACATCGGCCTTGGCGCCCTCGATGGACTTCACGAGTTCCTCCTTCATAGCGCTGTCGCTCGCCTTCGCGTCCTCGATCGCCTTGTCAAGGGCGGTCTTCACATCGTCAATCTTCTTGTCGGTGGCGACGATAGACTCTTTCAGTTCCTCGGACGGAGCTTGGATATTCTTGATATATTCCTTGAGCTCCTCATTGGTCTTCTGGAGGTTCTCTATCGTGGTGTTGATGGCGGTGATCTGCTCGGTGACGGTGGTTATCCTGTCGCCGAGGTCTTTTATTGAGGTGTCGTAGCCGGACATCCTCTCTTTCAGCGCGGCGACCTCGTCCTCCAAAGTTTTGACCCTCTTCGTAAGCGCCTCCATGGCCTCGTTGATGGCATTGACCTCGTTGGTGACACGGTTGTTGACATCAAGGACCCTCTCGGCCACCTCGTCGGTCAGCTTGCCGTCAAGTTCATCTATCGCCACCTTGATGGCGTCCTTGTAGGCGTTGGTGATCTCGGACTTGGTGTCGAGCAGGCCTTTCTCAAGGGCGGTTATGCGTTTCGTGTTCTCGGCTATGGCGGAAGCGTTGTCCGTGATGGCGGACGCGTTCTCCGCGATAAGCTTGGCCTGTTCCGCTATGGCCTTTGTGTTCTCTGCGATTTTCTCAGTGTTCCTTGCCACGGCCTCCGAGTCAATGGCGCCCGCCTTCAGCGCGGCTATCGCCTTTGCGTTCTCCTCAATGGCTTTCCTGTTGGCCTCGATCTGTGCCTTGTTGTCATCAATACGGACCTTGTTCTCCGCTATCTTGCCTTCGAGCACGGTCTGGAGGTTGGAAATCTTCTCTGAATATTCGGTCTTGACGGTCTCGATCTCCTTGATGATTGTCTCCTTCTCTACAGTGGATGTGGAGATCTTGCTCTCCAGTTCCGTGACCTTCGTGGTCAGCTCGGTCTGGAGAATGCTGATCTGGTTCTTAAGCTCCTCAACGATCTTGGTGTTGTCGGTAATCTGCGTGGTGTTGTTGATGATTGTCTGCGAGATTTCGGAGATCTTGTTAGTGTTCTCGATCACGGTCTGCGAATATTTCTTCACCTCCTCGTTGACGGTTGTCAACTCGTTGCTGAGGTTGGTTATGAGGGTCGTGTTGTTCGTGATCTTTGTTGTCAAATCAGTGGAAAGGGCGTTGATCAAGCCTTCGAGGTAAGATTTCTGAGAAGACAACTGGCCTTCCAGCTCGGCTTTCAAGGCGTCCAGCTTGGCATCTGTCTGAGAGATAGTGTAGTAGCCTGTGAGCGCACTGTTGACCCATTCCTTCAGAGACTTCTCCAATCCTTCGATCGAAGCCTTGATCTCAGCCTTGTAGGCGATTTCGATCTCAGTCCTGACTTCAGTGACCGTCTTGGTGATCGACTCGCTTACCTGCTTGATCACGTCCGCGGTAATTTGGTCGCGAATCGGCTCAAGGGCCTTCTCAATCTCTTGGTTCACCCTTCCCTTAAGGTCTTTCTCCAAGGCCTCCACAGAGGTGTTCAGGTTCTCGATGCTCTTCTGGATCGTGCTGATGTTCTGTACAACGGAATTGTACTGGTCAATAGTCACAAAAGTGGTCTTGACCCAGTCCCTCGTGCCGGAATCCTTCTCGTCAACGTATGATTTCAGGTCGTTGATCCTGCCTTCCAGTTCGGTGTCCTTGTCCTTCAGAGCAGCGATGGTCTGTTCAATCTTGTCGAGGCGTCCCTCAAGGGCTGACTTGACGGACTCCAGCTTTGTCAGGACATCCGAGCCTGATGTCAGATCGTCTTTCAGATTTTTGATCTTTACGTCAATCTCCTCGATTGCTTTTTTCAGGTCAGAGGCGGATTTCTGTAATGTCTCGATGTAGCCTTTCAGTTCCTTGTCCGTCTGTTCAAGTTTCGGGATTGAAGCGTTGATCTGGGAGATCTGCTGACTGACGGTCTTGATCTCGACGTTCTCAATCTGATCCAGCCTGCTGTTGATGTCCCGGATGTCCCTTTTGAGGCCTTTGTGGCATCCTGCCAGAAGCACGGTCAGGGCAATCAGTATGCCCAATGAAAATACTTTTTTCATATTCTTTTTGCCAATATTATTGAACTGTATAATTTTTATATGGCAAAAGTCGTAAAATACTATATCTTAATCAAGTTCATTCCGGTTCATATTCGCCCGACCCTTGAAATAAATCCGAATATGATTTAAAGCGGCCATACGAATCGCTTTCATAGCAAAGTGCCTTTGGTGTTGTAGTGGACTGAATGCTCCTGCGATGGAATAATCACATATCCTCCAATGACAGGCACCCGACAGTTATGTCTGTATTGCCGAATGCGCTGTGGCTCATATCAGCAACTTTGGCGTTCAACAACTCTTGAGAGTATTTTTTCTTGTTCCGTTTCACTTCGTATGCTTGGACTTTACCGTCAAGTCTTACGGTAACGATGTCAATTTCATTGTCGGAATTGTCTGTGTTTCCTTTACGAGGATGCCACCAAGCACCGATTTCAGCGTACTGTTGTGATTCCATCATCCTCTGCCGGAACCATCTTTCCAAAATACGCCCTGAATATGTTGGATACTCGTTCTTGATTAGCTCAGACAATGCGGAATAGTTCTTTATCTCTATCAATGAACGGTATTTATAGAAGTACCTGAACCAAAAGCGGAGAAAAATGTCATTGATTTCATATCGCACTGTTTTAGAAGTATTGTTGGCTCTTATTGGTCTCTTTTTCTTGATCAGCGCATATTCTTCCTCCAGAATTTTCATTTGTCCGCCCAGACTTTTTTCTCCAAGCACTCCTTCTATTTGGGGAAGTGTGACATCACCAGCCGCGATAAGCCCAAGAATCGAAAAATACGTGGCATACTGTTTCCCGAACTCTTGAATAAGCATATTTCTGCCCTCGTCGAAAAACTGGGAATCCGGTCGAGTCATATATTCGACCATACTTTCCATATCGGTGCAGTCATTATCCATCAGCAACTCGACATATTTTGGAACTCCTCCGGTAAAACAATATAACGCAAGCAGGTCATCATTGTTGAAATTCTTCTTGTGATCCGCCATTATTTCTTTCAAGACCTCTGTCCTGAATGGTTCAAGGCTAAGCGTCATATCGGCTCTTCCGAACAGTGGCTGCTTCTCATTTTTGAATATTTTTTCCATCATTGAGTAAACTGATCCGCTTACCACCATATTCACCTTGGAACTCCTTCGCTCTCTATCCCAAACATCCTGGATGTCCGAGAAGATCGCAGGATTGACATATAGAAAATCTTGAAATTCGTCAATGAACAGGTTGAATGAACGATGTTTGCCTATATTCATAAGCATTGCGAAGATGTCCTTGAAATGATATATTCCCTGAGGGACAAATTCGTTTAATGTCTGCCTTATCGCCTCTGCATACTCAATGCAAAGATCGGCTTCAGCCTTTCTGGAAACAAACAAATAGACCGTCTCCGTTCCTTCCATTGAGAGAATTCCCAAGGTTGTTTTCCCTATCCTGCGCCGACCTTTAAGTACGGTCATTTTTGAAAACTCTCCGAAAGCTTTTTTCTGGATATCTTTCAGAAAAGCCAATTCACGGGTTCTGTCATAGTATTTCATAACTCAATCTTTATCGTTGTAAACTTTATAACCATAAACTTTGCAAATGTAAAAAGAATATCACTTATAACAAAGAACCGCACGGTTTTGGGATGGGCATGCTACAGACAAAAAACATTCCCGGGTGCAAATGATGACATCTTGCACCCGGGAATATTGATTTTAGTTTATTCGGGTGCGGAAACGGCGCATCTGCACCCGGGGGTGTCTAGTTCCAGCCTTGGATCTCGCCACCGATCTCGATCTTGACTTTGGCAGGGTCGCTGTCAAGGATGATGTTGATGGAATGCTGGACCCCGGAACGGAAGACGAAACGGCTTTCCATCAGGTAGGAGACATTACTGGTGAGAACCTCGACCAGAGGCTGGCGGTTGTCGATGCGTTGCGGGACGATGATGGAGGAGAATACAGAATCGATTTCCTTTTTCATTGTGATGCTTTCCGCCTTGCCGTGGCTGTCCTTTACAACAGTTCCGCTGCCGAGATCCACGATTGCATCCGTAACTGTACCGTGAACCTTGACGACAACATCTTTTGGAAGGTCTCCCTCGAAGTCCTTGCCCTTGACCAAGTTGACGACCAGACGGCTCATCCTGTGGCTGAACGTCAGCCTCACTACGTCCGGGTATTTCACGCCGGTCTGTTTCGCCCAGAGGAAGTCCGAGGCCTCATAGCCGCCGAGAGACTCCGCTGTCTTTGACGTTGTCTGATCGGTGGCTACGCTGAAACGGTACTCTTCAACGGATGAAGGGTTGGCGTAAGGGTAGTAGCCATAGACATCGTACTTTACTCCCTTGTCCCAAAATAGGGTAGGGGAGGATGTCCACGAAGTCCCGTCGAATCTCAGTGCGGCATTGTTGACCGCATTCCCGGAGGCCAGAAGCAGAGTCGGTTTGTTCGAACCATCATATTCGGTCATATAAAGTCCGGTCACGTCGCCGCTCTCAAAGGTGTTGGCCATAACCCTTGTCTGACCAGAGAACCCTAAGTCAAAGCGGATCTGAGAATCATCCTCCACCGCCGTGTCCGACTTGGAACAGGCGGCGGCTAAAAGAAGTAGAGAGAAGAATATCTTTTTCATTGTGCAATGCGCTATTTAATAACCGGACGCTTTCCCATAAACACCGGTCCGTTCTGATGTGCTCCGCCGGAAGCGGAGAAAGTGAATGGAGAGGCCTTGGTGGTCGCCGAGGCGCTCTCGGGCTGTGCGTCTATTATGTCATTGGCGACGAACTTCTCGAATGAATATTCCTCCCCGGCATATTCCATAATCCTTTTGACGATCGCCTCGCGGCTGATGGTGCTGTAGTAAGGAATATCATTGTTCATACAGCTGTTGTACTCCGAGCGATAGACACCTCTGGTGTATTTGAAACCTCCTTCGAATATGTCCACGAACCTGCTGTACTTCTCATCGAAGATCAGGTGGCTCCAAGGCACCTCGCTCATCTTTCCGCTGAGGGACAGGTTCTCGTACCAGCCTTTCATCTTGGCATTGTTGAACTCGCCCACATCGTCTATAAACGCATTGATGTATATGTTCTCATCGCCGAGCTTTCCGAATCCGTGTCCTCCGGCTTCGTGCTGGACGACTCCACGGAAGTCCAAAGGGTAACCGTAGTCGCTCATCGGGCAATAGGCGATGGCCGCTCCGCCATCGTACATATAGGTGATGCCTCCGTAGTCGGATGTGTTAGGAATAATGACGATGAGTGTCCGGTTGAGGTTCTCCTCGTTGACGGTCGGCGCCTTGCAGGCATATTTGAATATCTCGTTGTAGTCGCTCTCGCCATACCGCCCTCCGAGAGTCGCACCGCCTTTGGCGGAAGTGTTGAACTTGTTGTATATTATCGTGTTGACTCCTCCGATGCCGGATTCCGGTGACACCGCTATCCCAGTATAGACGTTGAAATATTCCTTATAGGTCTTGTAAGGCTCGATGCTGAAAAAGTGCCCTACAGCTTCCTGCACAGTATTCATTAACTGCCCTTCGCTTATGTCCTTGGCACTGAATCCGTCTCCGAGAAAGACAAGGTTGATTCCGTTGCCTTTGGAGGCTTTGCGCAGGGTGATGATCTCATCCTCGGCATAGGCGCAGTCATACTGGGTCAGGTTGCAGGTTGTCCTGTAGTCCTTGCCCTTGAGCTTGAAGACGATTTTACCATCGCGGTTCTTCCCCACAGGCATTTGGAGGAATTCCAGCTTGAGCAGTGTTTTTCCCTTCCCCTCTTTCTGGCTGAGTGTCACCCATCCTGGTATACTTTCAACCTCCCATTCATCATCCGCGTCAAGGATCAGTTCCCTTGTCGTCTTTGTGTTCAATGCTGTGGCCACCCTGGGCCTTACGGCAAGATTACGGTAGGCGGAGATGCGTTTGAACTCATTCCATCCCTTGGCTGTCTGGTATTGGGCGACCGCTGATTCCGGCACTTCTACGGTGAAGTAGTCCTTGGGTACACCTTCGAAGGCTCCAGATTGTATGTTGGGAGGAATCGTGCCTTTGCAAATAATTTGGTTGATACTATGGCAACCTTTAAATGCATTTCGCGGAATTGTCTCCAACCCAGCAGGTATAATCAGTCCTTCAATATTTGAGCAGCAAGAAAACGCATTTTCTCCTATGCTGACGATCTTGTCCGGTATCTCAAGAATTCCGGAAATACTAGTAAAACAGAAAGCCTCTTTCTCGATTATGGAAACACTTTTAGGGATAACAAGTTGTCCAGTGAAAACACAGCCTCTGAATGCTCTAATGCCGATGTATGTCAGATCATCGGGAAGAATAATCTCGCCTTTGAATTCGCACCCTTCAAAGGCCCAACTGCCGATGCTTTGTATTCCATTGTGTAAAGTCAAGCCTTTCAATCCCGAGCAATTCCTAAACAGGGAACTCGGAATCTCGGTTATGAATTGAGGTATCGTGATACAGCCGGTTAAAGAGACCATTCCATCAAATGCTCCTTCACCTATGCTTTTCAGGCTCTGGGGGAAGTGTAATTCTCCGTACATCTCTTCGCATTCGGCGAAAGCTTCTCCTCCTATCCCTTCCAGATTGGAGGGCAAAAGCAACTCACACGTGAATTTGCAACCTCTAAAGGCTCCATTATCAATTGCGATCAAAGACTCTGGCAAGGAAAGGTTTCCGGAAAGAAGGGAACACCCCTCAAAGGCATATTGACATATTTTTGTCACACCTTCGGGGATTATCAGGGAGCCTGATAAATGTGAGCATAGGCAAAAGGCATCGTTCCCAATTGATGTGATGCTGTCAGGAAGGGTTAAATGGATTAGCGATTCTTTACCTTTAAGAGCATTGGGGGGAATTTGGCGATCATCGCCCTTCTCGTATTTTATCTCGCCTCGTTCGCCAAAGGATCCACTCTCTGTTCCTTTGATCGCAACCTCTTTAAGGTTCAATGATTCGACTGATGGCATCAAGTCTCGGATCACAGCGAAGTCTTTGGCGTTGACATTCCCCGTGAGCTTTAGATTCTTTATCTCCTTAAGACTCAACCCTGCGTCCTCGACGCACTTGTCCAGCGTCCCAGGTGTTTCGACATTGATGACGATATATTCCCTCGTCGTGGCGTCGTGGGAGACATCGTCGTTCTCCCATGCCGTGATGCTCTCGTCGCCCACCTTGAACTCGAAGTCTCCCGGAGCCTTCTTGTTGACGGTGATCGTGAAATTGTGCTGCTTGGATGGAGCGAACACGAGCCCTCTGTTGAACTTGTAGGAGATTCCGTCCACGGTGACATTGATAATAGGAGTCCCTTCAGCTATTTCCTGCGGCACGACCACGGCTCTGAAATCCTTTCCTTTCTTGTAAGGAATTATGCCCGTGCCATCGGCTTCGCCGCTTGCCGTGACAATTCCTGTGGCCAGGTCGATCACGGCTTTTCTCTTGGTGTTCAGAATGAGAACTTCCTTGCTTGCCTCGGACCACTCTGCGTCTGAGAATCCTGTGCCTTTTATGAGAGACACCCTGACGCCCGCCATCCTGTGAGAGAACGACAACCTGACAATCCTGTCCATCGGAGCCGCGTTCTCCGCCTTTCCCCACAGAAAGTCTGATGTCTCATAACCGCCTAATTTGCCGTTAAGCGCCTCCGTGCTCTGGTCCTTCTGGACCTCGAAAGGATACACACTGACTTTATCAACGGATGAGGAGTAAGGGTAGTAGCCATAGACATCGATGTGCGTCTCCTTGTCTTTCCAGTAGATGTCGTGCTCCGGTGTCCATTTGTAGGCTGCCTCATCGAATGTGAACTTGACGTTGTCCGCCCTGTTGCCGTTGTTCTTAAGTGTCCCGGCGTCGCCGCCATTGTAGTCCACGATATAGACTCCGATCTCGTCCTTGTCAGCGAAGCCGGAGTCATTCGCCCTTGTCTGGTATATCTGTGAGATCTCACCGGAGATAGTGATCAGTCCGGATCCCTCGTCATCAGGCTCGGGATAGAAGTTGTCTTTCTCAGAGTTGCACGCTGTCAGTCCGAACAATACGGCTGCCGCCGCTATGTGGTGAAATGCTGTTTTCATTGATATTCATTTACTTTTTGCCAGCTTCGTTTTGTCAAGTAATCCATCACTTCGCTGATCTGCCGTTTCCATCAGTGAGGCTTTGGCTGGCGTTTTTTATTCAACCGGACCTCCGTAGTCGATGCCATCTGTCTCCCACGGGCCGATGCCGATGTTGATCCCCTCGCCAGTGCGGTTGATCACAACCGTGCACGTGTGCTGCCTGCCTGATTTCAAGTCGATGGAGGTCTTCAATGAATATGAATTCGTGCCGACCTTGACCCGGACAAGTTCCGAGTCGGAGACCTTCTGAGGCACGACAAGGGCTTTGAATATTCCTGCCCCGATAGGTAGAGGCTTCATTTCTGCTGTGCCGCCGTCGGCGATGACCGTTCCGTCTGCCAGATTGACAAGCGCGGATGTCCTAAGTCCGCAGAGAGTCACTTCGGCCTCCTTGATGTCGTCCTCATTCCAACCCGTTCCCGCTTTCAGGTTGACAATCAAGCAACTCATACTGTGGTTCACGGTGACCATAACAGGATCCGGAGTCGGGGCGATTCCCTGAACCTTTCCCCACATTAGATCCGACGCCTTATAGCCGCTCTCTGAGCTCTGGTCTTGGCAGACCTGAAACGGGAACGCTGTGATTGATGACACAGAGGACGTGTAAGGATAGTAGCAGTAGAAATCCGCCTTTGTGGTCGCGTCAAGCCAGTAGGTCTCTTCCCCGGCGTTCCACTTCGTGCCATCGAACGTGAACTTGCAGTTGTCCACGTGGTTCCCGCGGATCTGGAGATTCTTAGGTTCATTGACAACGAACAGTCCGACATTGTCTCCGGTCTCGAACGCATAGTCCGTCGCCCTGGTCACCGCCGTGGCGATCTGGATAGGAACCAATTCCTGTTCCGGAACCGGTGCCGGCTCCTCTGTCTTTTTGCAGGATCCCAGAACAACCAGTGTCACTATGATCAACGTGAGTTTTTTCATTACCTTATTAGTGTTTATCACAATAGTCAATACAGACCGCAAAGATTGGATAAATAATCGATAATATCAAGTTCATTTCGGTTTACGTTCGTGTTTCTGTAAACCTTGGCCGTGTGACCTGCCACAGAAGGGTGCACAGACTCTATTGTCCGGCCGTCCCAGCATTGGTAAGTGGGTTGGCCGCAGAAGATGGGGTGCAGAGTGGTATGGGAATGGTGATGCGTCCGTGGTTTGAAAAAAAGTGGAAAAGGTTCAGGGTGATGTGGTGCGTATTGGTTGAAATTGTTGACTTTGCTGATTATGTGTGTCTAGGTGGCCAACAAAAACAAAAAAGCCCACATCGCTGCGGACTTTTTTCGGTTAGTTAGTAGTGTATTACCTTATTTTGAAAGAAGGTCATAGTCGTTAGAGTGTGATGTATCTCACATTTCCGATGACAAAAGTAGTCAAAAAAAACGTTTAAGCAAGCCTTTTTCCGGAAAACTTTTAAACGTTTTACGTTGATAACTATCTTCTCCATTGACTATCAATGTTTTCCAATGGTTGTTCGTCAAGTGATTTTTTTCAGGACCTTCTCTTATTTTACGATCGCCTGATCGTGCTTTCCGCCGGTGTCGCCGAGCAGTTCCGGCCGGAGAAGCCTTGTCCGCTCAAGAGCCTGCTCGTCCTGCCATTCGCGGATGAGTTTCGGATTTCCGCTCAACAGGACCTCAGGAACCTTCCAGCCTTTGTAGTCGGCCGGGCGGGTATAGACAGGAGGGGAGAGGAGGCCGTCCTGGAAACTGTCGCTGAGGGCAGAGGTCTCGTCGGACAACGCTCCCGGAATCAATCTCACGATGGAGTCCGCCAGCAGGGCCGCCGGGATCTCGCCGCCGCTGACCACATAGTCGCCCACGGAGATCTCGCGGGTCACCAGATGTTCCCTGATCCGGTGGTCTATTCCTTTATAATGGCCGCAGAGGAGGATGAGATTCTCCTTCAGGGAGAGCTCATTGGATATTCCTTGGTTCAGACGCTCGCCGTCGGGGGACATGTAGATGACTTCGTCATATTCCCGCTCCGCCTTCAGCTCGTCGATCATTTTCTCCACCGGCTCGATCATCATCACCATCCCCGCGTCGCCGCCGTAGCAGTAGTCATCCACCGTGGCGCGCGGGCCGAGGCCATATTTCCGGATGTTGTGGACGTGTATTTCGACCAGACCTTTCTTGATCGCCCGCCCCACGATCGAGTGGCTCAGCGGACTGTCCAGAAGTTCCGGAACGACTGTAAGAATGTCAATTCGCATAGAATATTGTTTTTCCTTTTTGCAAAAATAGGGTTTTTAATTGTTTTTTTAGGTATATTTGCGGATATGTTGAAACTCTTATAATTAAACTGCTTTATGAGTGAAGGTAATATTCCTGAGGTTAATGTGACCCCAGATGTAGAGGAAGCTCCAAAGGCTCTCAATGAGAATGTAGAAGATCTTAAGGCGCAGGAGGTTGCCGAGGAGGTCGCTGACAAGGCTGAAGAGGCCCCACAGGTTGTGGAGAATGCGAATGAAGGAGGCGAGGAAGCCGTTCAGGCCGAGGAAGGCGGAGAGATTCCGGCTGATCTCGGGAGCCTTTCGTTGGCTGAGTTGTCGGACATGTTCGACAAGCTTTCCCAGGCCGACGACAGGATGAAGAGGTACAAGGAGGCTGAGGCCATCAAGTCCGCTTTCTACAAGAAACTCTCAAAAGAGAAGGCCGAGGCCGGCTTTGGAGCGAAGGTTGATGAGCCTTCGTCAAGGGAGGATGTGATCGATGAGGTCGCCCCTGCGGCTCAGACCGAGGAAGTGAAGGACAATCCGTTCGAGGCCATGGAGACCGCCTTCAAGGGTGTCTATGCCAACTATAAGAAAGAGCGTGCTGAATATAATCGCCAGCAGGATGCCCAGAGGGAGGAGAACTTCGCCCGGAAGCAGGCTGTCATCGAGGATCTTAAGAACCTCGTCGAGAAGCAGGAGGATGTGAACTCCACATTCCCGGCTTTCCGTGAGCTCCAGAACCGCTGGAGGGAGATCGGTCCGGTTCCGGCCACAAAGTTCCGTGACCTGAACGACACCTACCAGTTCTACGTGGAGAAATTCTACGACATGGTGAAGATCAACCGCGACCTGAGGGATCTCGATTTCAAGAAGAACCTTGAGGCCAAGGAGGAGTTCTGCCAGGCCGCCGAGAGACTTTCCGAGAACGAGAATGTCGTCGAGGCTTTCCGTGAGCTCCAGAAGCTCCACGAGCAGTGGAAGGAGTTCGGCCCTGTGGCAAAGGAATATCGTGATTCCATCTGGGATCGCTTCAAGGCCGCCACAGCCGTCATAAACAAGAAATATCAGGCCTACTTCGGGGGCCAGAAGGAGAAGCAGCAGGAGAACCTTGCCGAGAAGACCAAGCTCTGCGAGCAGGTCGAGGCCATCGCCGGGAAGGAAGTCAAGTCATCAAACGAGTGGAACGCCCTCTCAACCGAGATCGAGGATATTCAGAAGAAGTGGAGGACCATCGGATTCGCCACCAGAAAGGAGAACCAGAAGATCTACGACCGCTTCCGCGCCGCCTGCGACAAGTTCTTCTCCCGCAAGAGGGAATATTACACCCAGTTCAAGGACTCGATGAACGAGAATATGGAGAAGAAGCTTTCCCTGATCGAGCAGGCCGAGGCCTTGAAGGACAGCAAGGAGTGGAAGAAGACCACAGAGGCTCTGATCGCCCTGCAGAAGCAGTGGAAGGAGATCGGCGCCGTGCCTCGCAAGAAGTCTGAGCAGCTTTGGAAGCGTTTCCGCGCCGCCTGCGATGAGTTCTTCAACGAGCGCGACAAGAACGCCAAGCCGGAGAATGACTTCCACGGCAACCTCAAGGCCAAGAAGGCTCTCATCGAAGAGATCAATGAATATGTCCTCTCAGGTGACGCGGCGGCTGACCGCGATGCCGCCCGCGCCTTCGCTGACAAGTGGCAGGGAATCGGATTCGTTCCGTTCAAGGAGAAGGAAAGCATTCAGGCCGCTTACACAGAGGCTATGCAGGCCAAGTTCCCGGATTTCTCACTCAGGGCTCCGAGACAGGGTGCCGGCAACAGTGGCAGGAACGGTGGATTCTCCAGAAAGCCGCTCAGCGAGAAGGATCGTCTTGTGCAGCAGTACAACAAGCTCCAGCAGGACATTGACACCTACGAGAACAACATAGGTTTCTTCTCGTCATCCAAGAACTCCGCTCCTCTGATCCAGAAGATGCAGGAGAGGATCGACGCGGCGAAGCAGGAACTGAAGGATCTTGAGGCAAAGATCCGCAAGGCAGAGGAGAGCGAAGAAGAGAAGTAATCAAGAATGGATAAGAACACAATCACAGGTATTGTCCTGATAGGCTTGCTCCTGTTCGGCTTTACCTTCTATCAGAACAAACAGTATCAGAAACAGGCCGCCTATCAGGCACAGTTGGACTCGATAGCGTTGGTCAAACAGATTCAGGCCGACTCGATCGCCGCCGTTGAGGCGGCCCAGAGAATGTCCTCCGACACGGCTTCGGTCGCTCAGGTGGCCGCCGCTCCGGTGAGCATCTATAAGGATTCTCTCCTTGAGGCCGCTCATTCAGCGGAGGCTCAGATCGTTACCTTGGCCAACGACAAGTTCGAGGTGGCTTTCACCACGAAAGGTGCGCAGCCATATTCAGTGAAAATCAATGAATATAGCAGCTACGGTGGTGGTGAGCTTTTCATCTTCAAGCCGGAGATGAGCCGCTATGACATTCAGGTCTATGCCGGAGAGACGATCAATACCGCGGACTTCAACTTTGTGGTCGCCGAGAAGACTGACACTTCGCTTGCGATGCGTCTGCCTTTCGCTGGTGGCGGCTACATCGAGCAGAGATATTCGATTGCCGAAGGATCATATTCAGTGAAGAATTATCTCTCGTTCGTGGGAATGGAGAATGTCATTCCTAAGAATGTGTTCTCGTTCGATGTGGATTATTTCGTGACCATGCCGAGGATGGAGAAGGGCTACAAGAGTGAGGTCCAGTACTCCAAACTTGACTACTATTTCAACGGAGAGAAGAAACCGGAGGCCATCGCCAAGGGCCGCAGCGCGCAGAAACGTGTCGATGCCAGGGTGTCTTGGTTCGCATTCCAGCAGCAGTTCTTCTCCGCCATCATGAGGTCTCCGCAGGAGTTCGCGTCGGCTGATTTCGCGCTGAACTATTTCCCTGAGGACGACGAGAGTCACAACCTGATGACTGGCGAGGCGCGTCTGAGGATGGATTTCCAGCCGGGACAGCACGAGACGGTGGTTCCGTTCGAGTTCTACTTCGGTCCTAACCACTTCAAGACCCTCAAGTCCTTCGACCAGAAGTACGAGAAGATCATCCCGCTGGGAGGTTGGCTCGTTGGTTGGTTCACGAGATTCGTGATCATTCCTCTGTTCGACTTCCTGCACAGGTTCATCTCCAACTTCGGAATCATCATCCTGTTGATGACCATATTCATCAAGATTGTCGTGCTTCCGTTCGCCTACAAGTCGTACTCCTCATCCGCCAAGATGCAGGCCATCAAGCCTGAGATCGACAAGCTGAGCCAGAAGTACCCTAAGCAGGAGGACGCGCTCAAGAAGCAGCAGGCTCAGATGGATCTATACAAGAGGGCCGGTATCAGCCCGATGGGCGGCTGTCTGCCGATGCTCCTCCAGTTCCCGATCCTGTGGGCGATGTTCCGCTTCTTCCCGGCTTCCATCGAGCTGCGTCAGCAGTCTTTCCTGTGGGCCGATGACTTGAGCGCTTACGATTCCATCATCGATTTCGGTACGAGGATTCCGCTGATCGGCGATCACCTGTCATTGTTCGCCCTGCTGATGGCCGTGTCAATGTTTTTCTATTCGAAGATCACGACCGCATCCCAGCCAGGAGCCGATGATCCTCAGATGGCTTCGATGCGCTTTATGAGCGTGTGGATGATGCCTATAATGATGTTCTTCATCTGTAACAGCCTCTCCGCCGGTTTGAGCTACTACTACCTGCTCTCCAACCTCATCACGATGCTTGAGACCTGGGTGATCAGAAAGTGGTTCGTGAATCCGGACGAGATTCTTGCCAAACTGAAGGCCACCGAGGGCAAGAAGATGCCTAAGAGCAAGTGGCAGCAGCGTCTTGAGGAGGCCCAGAGGATGCAGGCTCAGATGCAGAGGGAGCAGCAGAAAGGCCGCCGCTAAGCCAGGCTAAATGAATATTTTGAATTTGTTTAGGTTTTGTTGTCTGAATTTTAGGAGTATTCTCTTTTATTTGACACTTTTAACAGGATTCCTGATTTAGGAGGGAGGGACGTAAACAATATTCAAATAATAAAGACTTTTTTGATTCCAGTAAATCCTTTACGGAATGATAGAAGAGAATCTTAACAATATCAAAAAGGAACTGCCATCGGGGGTTAAACTGGTGGCAGTTTCCAAATTCCATCCGTTCCCGGACATTCTGACCGCCTATCAGGCCGGCCAGCGCTGTTTCGGAGAGAACCGTCCTCAGGAGTTTGCCGCCAAAGCCCTACAGCTCCCGCAGGACATCGAATGGCATTTCATCGGCCATCTCCAGACCAACAAACTGAAGCTGGTTCTTCCGTACGCCTACTTGGTCGAGTCCGTGGACTCCCGCCACCTTCTGGACCTGATCGACAACTGGGCCTCGGTCAATTCCCGGACCGTCAACGTCCTATTGGAACTCCACCTCGGCGCCGAACTAACCAAAGGCGGCCTCACCGAGCAAGAAATTGAATCCATCCTTGATGAATATGCCGGCGGACGTTCCTACCAGCACGTCCGCATCCACGGCCTGATGGGCATGGCCACCCACACCGATGACGACACTGTCGTAGAGTCAGATTTCGCCCGCATCCAGTCCTTCAAGCAACGTCTGGACACCCGTTATCCCCAGCTGACCGACTTCACCGAACTCTCCATCGGAATGTCCCACGACTGGCCCCTTGCCATCCGCCACGGCGCCACCATCGTCCGCATCGGCACCTCCATCTTCGGCCCGCGGCAGTATTGATCCCTCAGCCCTTTCCTCCCTTTCCTCCTCAGCCCTTTCCTCCTTCTCCCTTTCCTCCTTTTCTTCCTTCGCCTTTTCCTCCGCACGCCGGTCTCATCTGCGTTGGCTTCGGTGTGGCTTCATCTTGTGTATAAATCCTTCTTTCCGTACATTTCGTACACCAGTACCCATTGTGGTGTACCAACCGTGTCCCTCCATCCCGTTCCGTACCGCAGAAGCCCCTCCCGTGTACCAACCGTGCCCCTCACCTCGTTCCGTACCTCGGAAGCCCCTCCCGTGTACCAACCGTGCCCTCCATCCCGTTCCGTACCGCAGAGGCCCCTCCCGTGTACCAACCGTGTCCTCCATCCCGTTCCGTACCGCAGGTTCCCCTCCCGTGTACCAACCGTGCCCCTTACCTCGTTTTGTGCCTCGAATCAACCTTTTTTGAACCGAACTCTGCTCACTATATTTAGGCGGATGACAGTCATCTGCTTTTGTCTGCACTTAATGGAAATAATGAGTCCACTTCGTACTGTGTCAAACCAAGCGTGCGACGGATCTGCCCGTTGGATGAACGGTAGTCGTAGTGGAGTTTTCGGGCCAGATCCAACTTCTGAGCCTTGCTTAAATCTTTCAAGGCATTTAGCCCGTAGCCGGATTTTACAATCTTGGTTACCTGTGTAAATAGTTCAGTGTCTGTAAGAAACTCTCCATCGTCAATCTCGGCGGCCAATTCGCTGTAGGCCTCTACGTTCTTGCTGACCATAGAAAAATAATGATGCGCGTCCCTGAATATCGCCATTCCGAATATGATCGCACAATAGGATTTAGGGGCAATATATCCATCAATCATTCTCCAGTCTCCTGGAAGTTCAGGTGCACGACCTCTGAACATCTTTCGTCTTGCTCCGGTGTAGAGGTCCGAATATGTCTTTTCCAGTGGAAATTGTGTGAAATAATAACATCCTGTTCCCCACGGATAACTGAACGGAGTGTAATTGGGGTCCGCCACGTAGCCGTTTCTGTTTGTGTAGATGATGTTGTTTCTCAGAGATTGAAGATCTTTGATCGGTTTTATCGTCAGCTTTGCTTTCTTGATTCCAGAAATAGATCTGGAAATCCGTCTCCGGATAAACTCAAAGAATGCTTGGATGACTGACTCGCTACCGGAAATCACGAAATGAAAATGATTGTTCATCACTTCAAAGGCGATAATCCTTAATTCCGGGAACTTGTCCGCAGCCTGAGCTATTACGTTCATCGCAAATCTTAAGTCATCAGAGCCTGTAAAGAGAATCGGGGTCTCTTTCCCTGATGTGTAAGCGTGCCAATAAGGCCCGGCACTAAAGAATGTTGCCTCGCAACTTCTTTCCTTTTCATTGTAATTCTTCATAGTTGTCGAATATCTCAGTTAATATTGTAATCGTTAATCTTATAAAATTAAGCCCTTGTACCGGTATTCTCTTTTCGTTTATTCTGTACACTAGAACCCATTTTCCTGTACCAAGGGTGTTTTGTGGAGCATTCCGTACATCAGTGTCTTTCCCTGAAAAAAGTGGTTCTTCCGCAATTTAGTTGAAAGACGGAGTTTGTACTGTTAGCAAAGGAAC
>ERZ779865.1457-NODE-1457-length-17292-cov-3.334455_pt1 | contig 17292 bp, 15 predicted proteins | sample MGYA00433088_ERZ779865 | MGnify/ENA primary metagenome ERZ779865 (study PRJEB29588, sample SAMEA2151703) | human gut metagenome | biome: human gut; feature: human-associated habitat; material: faeces | place: Denmark | collected 2008/2010 ... | reverse complement strand
ACTACAAGACCACGGTGAACGGCCATGTCACGGGCGGCCCGGCGTACTATATCCGCGCCGCGTTCAAGGGCAAGGTCGGCAAGGTGCTGGCCACGGTGTTCTCGGTGCTCATCATTCTGGCGCTGGGCTTCATGGGCAACATGGTGCAGTCCAACTCCATCGGTGATGCGTTCCACAATGCCTTTGGCCTGAACCGGCTGGCGGTGGGCGTCGTGGTGGCGGCCATTGCGGCGTTCATCTTCCTGGGCGGCGTGCAGAGAATTGCCGCTGTAACGGAAAAAGTTGTGCCGATCATGGCGGCATTTTACATTCTGGGCTGCATCGCCATTTTGGTCATCAACGCCAAGGCGCTGCCCGGCGCGCTGGCGCAGGTGTTTGTGCTGGCGTTTGAGCCGCAGGCCATGGCGGGCGGCATTGCAGGCGTGACCGTGCAGCAGTCCATGCGTTTCGGCGTGGCCCGCGGCCTGTTCTCCAACGAGGCCGGCATGGGCTCCACGCCGCATGCCCACGCGCTGGCAAAGGTCAAAACCCCGCACGAGCAGGGGGTAATTGCCATGACCGGCGTGTTTCTCGACACCTTTGTGGTGCTGACGATGACGGCATTGGTGGTCATTTCCACGCTGTACGCCGGGGGCGGAATATTGTCGGGCGGTGCCGCCGCAGGGGTCAGCAAGACCAACATGGCGCAGCTGGCGTTCGGCTCCGCCTTCGGCAATGAGGAGCTTGGCAGTGCGTTTGTGGCAATCTGCCTGTGCTTTTTCGCCTTTTCCACAATCCTTGGGTGGAATCTGTTCGGCAAGCTGAATGTGGAGTGGCTGTTCCGCGGCAAAAAGAAACTTGCCACGGCGCTTTACGCCGCGCTTGCCGTAGGGTTTGTTGTGTTGGGGTCTCTGCTTTCCAACGATTTGGTATGGGAGCTGACCGACCTTTTCAACCAGCTGATGGTGCTGCCCAATGCGCTGGCGCTGTTTGCGCTTTCCGGCACGGCGGTGGCGGCGGCAAGGGGGAAAGCCTCGGTATGCGCCGCAAAAGAAGCCCCTGCGGCGGATATTTCCCGGCAGGGCAGGTAATTTCTTGCTTCTGTGTGCATAAGATATACCAACGCGAGAAAATTTTGTTTTTTCTTTGACTCTCCCTTGACTTTTTTCTTTTCGCGTGCTATACTGAAATCAATACATAGAAAAAGGAGATAACATGGCAAAAAAGTCTGATTATTTTGGTCTTGGCCGCCTGATCAGCCTTATTCTTGCGATCATTCCTTTTACCTCTTGGATCTGCGGTGTGATTACCCGCTTTACCGAGGGTAAGATCGTGGCAGGGCTTCTGCGGTTGTTCCTCGGTTGGAACATTATCTGGATTCTCGACATCGTGTTTATGGTACTGAACGGGAAGATTTTCCGTCTTCTGAATATGTAAATCCTGCAACGCTCCCCCGGTGGCGAAAGCCGCCGGGGGGGTGTTGTTTTTGTGAAAAAGCCCTCCCCGTCGGGGAGGGCTTTTTCACTATGGTTTTGTTCATCGTAAGGGGGTATTCCTATGCCCCCATATCTATGGGATTTTGCTCGAACAAACGGCGGTAGCGGCTCACCGATTATTTTTCGCGGTAGAATTGAAGCATGCTTTGGTTGGTATCGCATTTGCGCAAAAACCGGTTCAGCCGGTCGGTCTCCACCGATCGAACCAGTTTATTGCCGAAAGACTCATGAAGGGACGTTGCTTCTTCCGGCGACATTTTCACGCAGACCAGGTACACGGGCACCGCCGTGACCGCCGGCAAAAGCAGCGTCATCAGGAGCTTGGGGAAGGGCTTTGCGCGGTTGTAACGGACACTCATGGCAAATTCTCCTGTCTTGTGGATTTTCCGGCGCGGATACAACGCCGGTTTTTTAATGTGTGCCGGATGGTATCTGTTTTCATTATACGGCAGAAACCAATAAATGTCACCCCCCGCCCCCGCCGCCCCTGTTGCGGGCTTTTTGGGAAAGGGAGCGCCCAAAACCCGAAATTTTGCAGCATATCCAACATTTAATTCGCCCGAAAAGCGATTTCCTATTGACAAATACACAATTTCGTAATATTATATTAAATGTAGAAGTGTGCCCTTACGCCGCCGCGCGCGTTGCACCGTTTTGAGGGAACCGTTTTCTTTTGCCGGCTCCTCGGCGCCGGCAAAGCCGAAATTTAGCAGGGGAGAGTGCTCAACGTGTATCGGAAATTTTTCAAGCGACTGATTGATCTTGTTCTGTCCTCCGTCGGCATTGTGGTTCTTGCCCTGCCGATGGTGGTTTTTGCCCTGATCATCAGGATCGAGGATCCGGGCCCCGCCATTTTCCGGCAGAAGCGGGTCGGGATACATAAAACCTATTTTTCCGTGCTGAAATTCCGCAGTATGAAAATGAGCACCCCGCATGATATGCCCACACATATGCTGGAAAACCCGGATCAGTACCTGCTGAAATGCGGGCGCTGGATGCGCAAAATGAGCATTGACGAGCTGCCGCAGCTGTTCAATATTTTCACCGGAAAAATGAGTATTATCGGGCCGCGCCCGGCGCTGTGGAATCAGGATGATCTGATTGCGGAGCGGGATAAATACGGCGCGAACGATGTCAAGCCGGGGCTGACCGGTTGGGCGCAGATCAACGGGCGGGATGAGCTGGAGATCGCGGACAAGGCAAGGTTGGACGGCGAATACGTGAAAAAAATGAGCTTTGCTTTTGACTGCCGGTGCTTTTTCGGAACGATCCGGTCGGTTTTGCGCCACGACGGTGTGGTGGAAGGCGGAACGGGAGAGCTGAAGAAGGAAGAAGCGAAAAGAGAGGCAGTCAAAAAATGAAAATTGCCGTAATGTCAAGCCATACGCCGTCGCTTTTCTGGTTTCGGATGGATATGATGCGGGAGTTTATCCGCCGCGGGCACGAGGTTGTTGCCATCGGGAACGAGCCGGAAGCCGAGTGGGGCGAAAAATTCCGCGAAAGCGGAATCCGCTACCGCGCCGTTTGCGTACAGCGGAACGGAACCAACCCCTTCGGGGATCTGAAAACATATCGCTCCGTCAAAAAGACCCTGAAGGAGGAGCGCCCCGATAAAATTTTCGCCTATCAGGCAAAAACCGTGATTTACGGGGGGATGGCGGCGCACCGCCTCGGCATCCGGGGGTTTTATCCCTTGATTGCGGGGGTCGGCTCCGTGTTTCTTTCCGGGGGCGGAAAGGCAAAGCTCCTGCGGAAAATACTGGTGACGGAATACCGGGTCGGGATGAAGCATGCCGAACGGGTTTTCTTTCAGAACCCGGACGACGTGGCGGTGTTTTGCCGGCACGGGATTGTGGATAAAAGCCGCGTTGTCATGCTGAACGGCTCCGGAGTCAATCTGGAAAAGTTTCAGGTACAGCCACTGCCAAAGACCCCGGCGTTTCTTTGCATCAGCCGCCTGATCCGGGACAAGGGCGTGTATGAGTACCTGCAGGCTGCCGGCATCGTAAAGGAGCGGTATCCCGCGGTGCGCTTTTTGCTGGTCGGCCCCTATGACACAAACCCCAGCGCCCTGAAACCGGAAGAATTGCAACCGTATGCGGATGCCGGAATTGTGGAGTATTTCGGGGAGCAGGCGGACGTGCGGCCGTACCTTGCGCAATGCAGTGTGTTTGTGTTGCCCTCCTATCGGGAGGGCACCCCCAAAACCGTGCTGGAGGCAATGGCAAGCGGCAGAGCGGTGATCACGACCGATGCCCCCGGATGCAGGGAGACCGTCAGGGACGGCGAAAACGGGCATCTGGTGCCGGTGAGAGAGGTATCCGCCCTGGCGGAGCGCATGACGGAGCTGTTGTGCCACCCGGAGACCGTTGCCCGCATGGCGCGGCGCGGCAGGGAAATGGTGGAAGAAAAATTTGATGTAGTCAAGGTCAATGCCGTTATTTGTAACACGATGGGGCTGTAGCCTGTGAAAGGAAGAACAAATCAAATAAAAGGGAGTAGTTATGTCACTTTACGAAAAAATTATCAACAAAGAAGAAAAAATCGCTTTGGTGGGTCTTGGCTATGTGGGCATGCCGATTGCCGTGGAATTTTCAAAGCACGTCAACGTGATCGGCTTTGATATCAACAAAGCCAAGATCGAGGCATACAAAAACGGCACGGACCCGACAAAAGAGGTCGGCGATGATGCCATCCGCGCTTGCACGGTAGAGTGGACGGCGGACGAGAGCCGCCTGAAGGAAGCAAAATTCATCATCGTTGCCGTGCCGACCCCGGTCAATGCCGACACAACGCCGGATCTGACCCCGGTGATCAGCTCCAGCGAGATTGTGGGGCGCAACCTGACCCGCGGCGCAATCGTTGTTTATGAGTCTACCGTTTATCCCGGCGTAACCGAGGAGACGTGCGTGCCGATCCTGGAGCGCGAATCCGGGCTGAAATGCGGGGTGGATTTCAAGGTTGGTTACTCCCCGGAGCGGATCAACCCCGGTGACAAGGTGCACCGGCTGACCACCATCAAAAAAATCGTTTCCGGTATGGATGCGGAGTCTCTGGAGGAGATTGCAGCCGTTTACGGGATTGTGGTTGCCGCAGGCGTACATAAGGCGTCCTCCATTCAGGTGGCAGAGGCAGCCAAGGTGATCGAAAACAGTCAGCGCGATATCAATATCGCTTTTATGAACGAGCTTTCCATCATCTTCAACAAGATGGGTATTGATACCCTGGAGGTGCTGGAGGCGGCAGGCACAAAGTGGAATTTCCTGCCCTTCCGCCCCGGTCTTGTGGGGGGTCATTGCATCGGGATCGACCCCTATTATCTGACGTACCGTGCGGAGCAGTTCGGGTATCACAGTCAGATTATTCTTTCCGGGCGCCGCATCAATGACGACATGGGCAAATACGTGGCGGAGCAGACCGTAAAGCAGCTGATCAAAGCGGACAAGCCGATCCGCACGGCGCGGGTCGGTTGCCTTGGCATTACCTTCAAGGAGGATTGCCCGGATGCCCGCAACAGCAAGGTCAACGATATTCTGAAGGAACTGCGTGAGTACGGTATTTCCCCGATTGTCTGCGACCCGGTAGCCGACGCGCCGGACGCGAAGAGATTTTACGGTGTGGATCTGGTGCCGATTTCTGCGTTCCGGGATCTGGACTGCCTGATTATCGCGGTGGCACACCGGGAGTTCCGGGCGCTGACGAATGAGGATATTGCCGGCATGTTCCGGAATGAGGAAAACGGCAAAAAGGTGATTATCGACGTGAAGGGTGTGCGCAACAGAAAAGAGCTGACGGAGCTCGGTTACCGGTACTGGAGACTGTAAGCATGGGATATAAGCATTTGCGGTTTCCGGAAGGCTCTTTGTTTCTGGTGACCGGCGGCGCCGGCTTCATCGGTTCCAATCTTTGCGAGGCGATCCTGAACATGGGGTACCGCGTCCGTTGCCTGGACGACCTGTCTACGGGCAAGGAGAAAAACGTGGAGCTGTTTGCCGAAAACCCGGATTATGAGTTTATCAAAGGGGACATCAAGGACGCCGATACCTGCATGAGGGCGTGCCGCGGGGCGGACTATGTTCTCAATCAGGCGGCGTGGGGCAGTGTGCCGCGCTCACTGGAAATGCCGCTTTTTTACTGCAAAAACAACATTGAAGGCACGCTGAATATGCTGGAAGCCGCACGGCAGAACGGGGTCAGAAAGTTTGTTTACGCTTCCTCTTCTTCCGTTTACGGGGATGAGCCGCACCTCCCGAAAACCGAGGGCAGAGAGGGCAATCTGCTTTCTCCGTATGCGCTGACCAAGCGCTGTGATGAGGAGTGGGCAAAGCTGTACACCATGCATTACGGGCTGGATACATACGGGCTGCGGTATTTCAATGTGTTCGGCAGGCGGCAGGACCCTGAGGGGGCTTACGCGGCGGTGATTCCGAAATTCATCCGGCAGCTGATGAACGGCGAAGTGCCGACCATCAACGGTGACGGCATGCAGAGCCGGGATTTTACCTATATCGAAAACGTGATCGAGGCAAACCTCAAAGCGTGCCTGGCACCGCATGAGGCGGCAGGGCAGGCGTTCAATATTGCCTTTGGCGGCAGGGAATACCTGATTGACATTTATCACGCGCTGACAAAGGCGCTCGGCAAAGAGACGGAGCCGCATTTCGGCCCGGACCGGAAGGGCGATATCCGGCACAGCAACGCGGATATTTCAAAGGCGAAAAAACTGCTTGGCTACGCCCCGGATTATGACTTTGCCAAAGGGCTGAACGAAGTGATTGAGTGGTATCGGGAGAATTTGTAATGCCGAAGGAAAAAGGCACGGTCCTGTATGTCGGCGGGTTTGAGCTTCCGGATAAAAACGCGGCGGCGCACAGGGTGGTCAACAATGCAAAGATTTTCCGGGAGCTTGGCTACCGGGTGGTGTTTTGCGGCGTGAGCCGGGAAACGGCAAGCCCTGCCAAAACCGCGCAGAAGGTTTTCGGGTTTGACAGTTTTCCGATCCCGTATCCTTCCGGCACCGGGCAATGGATAAAGCAGATGCTGAATATCGGGCCGTATTCACGCCTGATAGAGAGGTATCCGGATGTGAAGTTGGTCGTTTGCTATAACCTTCATGCGGCGCCGCTGGCAAAGCTGGAGCGCCTGTGCCGCAAAAGAAAAATCAGAATCATTGCCGACTGTACCGAGTGGTATGAGAACCGGTTTTCCCTTTCTCCCGTCAGGCTGATAAAGTGCGTGGATACGGCGCTGGCAATGCGTGTGTACCAGAAAAAATGCGACGGAATGATTGCGATCAGCCGGTATCTTGCCGACTATTACAAAAAGTCGGTCAAAACCATCATCACGGTGCCGCCGCTGGTGGACCTTCGCGATGAAAAGTTTGCGTTTGCCTCCCCGAAACCGGAGAACGCAGTGCCGACATTTGCCTATTGCGGAAGCCCCAGCGCCTCCAAGGAAGCCCTGGGGGAGGTTGTGAAAGCCTTTCACGGGATAACGGACATGGCATTCAGGCTGATTATCGCAGGGCTTACCAAAGAGCAGTTTTCTGCCATGTACGGGATAACCGTTGAGGATGAAAAAATAGAATTTCTCGGTCGTGTTTCCCACGAAAAGGCTTTGCAAGTGGTGCGGGAAAGCGACTATGCCATCATCATCCGCCCCGCCACAAGGGCGACCTCGGCGGGGTTTCCCACCAAGTTTGCCGAGGCGATCTCCGTGGGGACCGCGGTGGTAGCCAACGATACAAGTGATTTGAAGGCGTATCTGAAAAACGGGAAAAACGGTTATCTTGTGGGTACTGCTACGCTGGAAGCCGACCTGCGCGGGATTCTCGCGTCAGGCACAAGGCCCCAGGTGGAGTCCTCCGTTTTTGATTATCACAATTACATTCATTTATTTGATGTATTGACGGAAAACAAATAAATTTACAGGTGAAAGCATGTCAAACGTATTGGAAAACCCGGATCAGCGGGCACAAGACAGAATATCCGATTTGTTTCTGTTTGCCATATTTCTGGATATTCATATATTTTTTGCCAACGCGATCGGCAGAATTTTTCTCGGGCAATCCTCCCTGGATACCCTTTTGGTTTATGCGATTCTGGCGCTTCTGGCAGTCCGGGCGTTCCCGTATATTTTTGCCAAAAAGGTCAGCGTCACGTATTCTGCGTTTGTGATTGCCGTTCTTTTGTTTATGACGCTGTCTGTCGTGCTCAATACGGAGCTGGATGCCAAGGTATACAGCGAGGTGATCCGCACGGCGTATATCGCGGTGCTTGCCGGCTCCCTGCTCGGGAGCGCCGTTACCGATTTTGAGATCCTGGAAGCAAAACTGCGCAAAATCGGCCTGGTGCTCGCGCTGGAGATGATCGTTTCCTTTTATATTTACCACTTTGTTTTCAAAACCGAGTGGGGCACGGGCGCCATGGGGCTTTCGTACAGGCTGTTGGTGCCGGCGGTGCTGATGCTGTACTCCCTGTTCCGGAAATTCAATATCCTGGAACTGCTTTTGTTTGCGGTTCTATTTGCAATCATGCTGTTGCAGGGCTCCCGCGGGCCGTTGGTTGCCGTGGTTCTTTTTGCGGTTTTGTATCAGCTGATCAACCTTTCCGAAAACCGCAGGCGGGTTTACATCAACATCGGCATTCTGATTGCCGTTACGGTGGTTTTCTTTGTGAATCTCGACCGGGTGCTGAAGTGGATTGTGGCGCTCTGCTCCAAATACGGGTTTTACTCCAAGTTTCTCCGGGTCATGTTGGATGGCAACTTCTTTGAAGCAAACGGCAGAGACGAGGTGGCGGCAGGGGTGAGAGAGATCATCGCGGGCAATCCATTCGGCAACGGCTTTTTTGCGGAACGCCCGATCATCAACACCTATTGCCATAATATTTTTCTGGAATTTCTGGTGGATTTCGGCGTGGTATTCGGCAGTGTTCTGAGTGTGCTGTTTGTGGGGTATCTTTTCAGAAAGCTGAGATCGAAAAACGTTGTCGAGAAAAATGTAATCTGTATCCTGCTGTGTGCTTTCCTTGTAAAACTGCTGTTCAGTAACAGCTTTTGGGTGGAGCCGGTGTTTTTCGCCTTCCTGCGGTTTATTACAAGGCAGAATCAGCCGGTAGCAAGTACCCGGGTCACAGAGGTTGAGGCGGTGCCGAAGCATGAAACGAATCCTGATTATCAATACTGATTCCGTCAATACCGGCAACGCCACGGGCATTACACTGCAAAGCATATTCGGGGCGCTGAACCCGGAAAACCTGATGGAACTTTATTGGGGCACAAGCCGCCCGCTGACCGGGAGCGTGAAGCTGAAAAGCCGGGTCCTGCGCCCGGCTCCGCTTTCCTTCGCGGCGCTGTTTTCCAACAGCCGCGGCAGGCAGATCAGCCGTAGCATCAAACACAGCACCGCCGGTACGGGCGGGGGAGCGCGCGGCAGACACAAAATTGTTTCCGATCTGCGGCAATTTGTTGCCCTGCAAACGGATCTTTCCCGGATCTGCCTGACAAAAAAAGACATGCAGGAGATCCGGGCGTTTGCCCCGGAGGTCATATATACCCTGGGCGGGGGCGTTGCTTCCCTGAAAATGGCTTACCGGCTTTCCCGGAAGCTCCGTATCCCCATCGTGATGCATTTTATGGACAACTGGCGGCATTGCATCCAATGGGAGGAGAACCCCCTTTTGAAGCATTACAAAAAACAGTTGCGCGGATATTGCAACCGGTGCTATCAGCGAAGCAACGGGTGCATTGCCATCAGCCCGAAAATGGCTGAGGTGTATACGGAAGAAACGGGTATCCCCCACAGCACGGTGATGAATGCGGTAAACGTAAGCGATTTTTACACCGCGCCGCGCCCGGGTGACGGGGTTTTCCGGTTTGTGTATGCGGGCGGGTTGCACCTGGGCAGAGAAAAGGGGCTTTACCGGATTGCCGAAGCGATCCGCGAAGTGGCGGCGGAGAAAAACAAAGCCGCGGAATTCCTGATTTATACCTCGCCCGAAAACATTGCCGCGTATCAGGATGCCTTCCGGGAATTTGAGGAAGTGCGTTTTTTGCCGGCTGTACCGCATGACGGGATCAGGAAAGTGTTTGCGGGGGCTGACTTTTTGGTGCACACCGAGAGCAACGACCTGATGAAAAACGAATTTTTCCGGTATTCGATATCGACCAAGATCCCGGAATATCTTGCCTCCGGCAGACCGGTGCTTTTTTTCGGACCGTCGGATATTTATCTGTATACATTCCTGACAGAAGCCGGGGTGGCGGTCACTGCGCCCGATGCGGACGCACTTTCCCGCGAGATTGCCTCCGCGCTGGACGGGAAGTATGCCGCAATGCCCGAGAGGGCGTATCTGTACGCCAAGGAGCATTTTGACGTAACGGTGGCGGTAAACACGCTTTGCCATGTATTTGAAAATGCCGGACTGGAGAAAAAGCAATGAAAATAGTTCATATATGCCTTGGGAATTTTTTTGTGGAGGGAATGGGGTATCAGGAAAATCTGATAACCAAATTTCACGCAAAGCAAGGGCATTCTGTCTGTGTTTTAACCTCCGATTTCTCCTTTGACGGGAAGGGGAACGCCATCAAAAAGACGGAAAAAGACTATGTGAACCCCGATGGGGTACACGTTCACGTGCTGGAAAAAAAGAAATCCTTTCTTGCCAGATACGGTATTTACAAGGGGCTGTATGAAGAGCTGGAGCGCCTGCAACCGGATGTTGTGTTTGTGCACGGCGGCACCTTTCTCAGCCTCGGCACCGTTACGAAATATTGCAAAAAACACAAATGTACTTATTATATGGACCAGCATGGTGATTATTACAATTCCCCGGTCAACACCCTGCGGGGGCGTGCCGTATATAAGCACCTGTACGGGCACTATATGCGCAAGGCTGTTCCGTATGTCCGCAAATTCTGGGGCGTAACCCCGTGGAGATGCCGGTATCTGCATGATGTGATAGGCATCCCGAAAGAAAAAATCGGGCTTCTGATCATGGGCGGGGACGATGAAAAAATCCGGCTCGGAGAGATGCCGCAGTTAAGAGACAGGCTTCGCCGGGAGCTTTCGCTCGGGAGCGATGACTTTGTGGTGGTGACGGGCGGGAAAATCGACCGCGCCAAAAACATTCATCTGTTGATGCAGGCAGTGTCGGCGCTGAACGGAAAAGCAAAGCTGATTGTGTTTGGTCAGCCCAGCAGCGATATGCAGGCGGAAATCGAAAAGCTCTCCCAAAATGAGAATATCCGGTTTTTGGGCTGGATCCCGGCGGACAGGGCATACGATTATTTCCTCGCCTCGGATCTTGCGTTTTTCCCGGGTACGCATTCTGTCCTGTGGGAGCAGGCGTGCGCCTGCGGCATCCCCGGTGTTTTCAAGGATTGGGAGGGGATGCGCCATGTGGACATCGGCGGAAACTGCCGCTTTTTGCATGGGGACAGCGAAAAAGAGATCCGTGCAGTGCTCTCGGAGATCATTGATCACCCGGAAACATACCTTGATATGAAGAAAGCCGCCGCGCGCGGGGTGGAAGTGTTTTCGTACAACGATATTGCCAAACGCGCGATTGAGGCGGCAGAATGAATACAAAGCAAATCAAAGCGGGAGCTGTTTTTTCCTACCTGCTGATTCTGACAAACACCTTTTACGGCTTGTTTTTTGTGCCGTTTCTGATCTCAAGACTGGGGCAGGGCGAGTATGGTGTTTACAAAATCATAGCTTCTCTGATCGGGTCGGTAACGATACTGGATCTCGGAATAGGCGGCACCATATTAAGATATATTGCAAAATTCAACGCCGAAAAAGACGAAAAGCAGTTGAGCAATTTTTCGGCAATGGGGTTTATCGAAGCCACCGGGCTTTCTCTGATCATGCTTGCGGTCGGGGCTGTGATATACTTTTCCCTGGATCGGTTTTACGGTCAGTCTCTCACGGCGGAGGAATTTGCAAAAGCCAAACAGCTGTTTCTCCTTTTTCTGATCGTTCTTGTTTTGAGCACCTATGAAAAGGTGGTTTTCGGCATCATTGCCGGGTGTGAGCACTACGCGTTTGCCAATTTGCTGAAGCTGTTGCGGATCGTGCTCAAAATCGCAATTTCCGTGGTGCTTTTACTGAGGATCTCCGATTCGGCAATTTTGCTGTATGTGGAAATCGGGCTTCTTGTTGCCATGATGATCGCACAGCTTGCTTACATCAGAGGGAAGATCGGTATCAGGATCAGGTTTCATTATTGGGATAAAACCCTTTTCGGGCAGTCCTTCAAATATACCATTTTAACGTTTATACAATCCGTTGCGGTGCAATTCAACAGCAATCTTGACAATATGGTAATCGGCTCCGTGCTGGGCGCGGTGGAGGTTGCCGTTTATTCGGTCGGCTTGCAGCTGTACAGCATGTTTGAGCAGTTTGCACTTGCTTTTTCCGATCTGATGCTTCCCACTGTCAGCAAACAGATTGCACAAGGCACCGATAACCGCCAGTTGGAGGATACGGTCATCAAGGTCGGCCGCTTTGAATTTATGGCGCTGGGCGGGGCGTTGGGCGGCTTTATTGTGATCGGGAAAGAGTTTATTAACCTCTGGCTCGGCAAGGATTACCTGTTTGCGTGGAAGGTTGCGCTGATCCTGATGGTGCCCACCATGATCCCGCTGATTCAGAATGTGTGCCTTTCCGTTCTGCGCGCCAAAAACAAAATGGGCTTTCGCACGGTGGCAGTCAGCGTGATGGCGGTATTCAACCTGCTGATTACCGTGATCGGCGTAAAGCGTTACGGCTCCATTGCCGCGTGCATCGGCACCGCAACAGGGCTGGTATTGGCAAATATCATTGCCATGAACATTTATTATGTAAAGGCGATGAAACTTCATATTCTGCGGGTGTTCGGCGGTATCTTTGCCAGAACATTGCTGTGCTGTGCAGTGGCTACCTTGCTTCTGGCGTTGCTTCACTCGTTTGTGCCTGCCGGCAACTGGATGATATGGATTGCCAAAGTGATTTGTTTTGTGGTCATTTACGGGTTGCTTTTGCTGGTTTACGGGTTGAACGCCAACGAAAAACAGATTCTGTTCGGAAGATTATCGAGAGCAAAAAGGAAATGATGAAATGAAGATACGTCTGATGACTTTTCATACCCCGAAGAATTACGGCGCGGTGTTGCAGGCTTATTCCCTGATGTCTTATCTGAGCCGGAACGGTGACGATGTGAAGGTAATTGATTACAATACCCCGGCATTGCGGGCAAAATATCCCATCATCCCGAAGGGCAGGGGGGTCAAGCACCTTGCGTATAATCTCATCATGCTTCCCACCTACGGTCGGAAACGCAAAAAATATCAAAAATTTGATGCTTTTGTACAACACAACTTCAGGCTTACCGAGAGGTATGAATCCTTAGCCGGGCTGACATCTGCCCCTCCGGAGGCGGACGCGGTGATTACCGGCAGTGATCAGGTCTTCAATCCGTCAAGAATTGCCGAGGAGAGAAAGGCGTTTTATCTTGATTTTGTGCCGGAGGGTGTCAGGCGGATTTCTTACGCGGCGAGTTTTGGCATGAGCGCCGTTCCGAAAGACCGACGGGAAGAGATTGCCGCGTATCTGCAAAAATTTGATGCGATCTCCGTGCGGGAAAGCACCGGGATCGGCATTGTCCGGGCGCTGTCCGGTAAAACCGCGGTTGAAGTGCTGGACCCCGTGTTTTTGAACGACAAGAGCTTTTGGCGCGGGGTGGAGAAGCCATATCGTAAGGATTTCGGACGTTATCTTTTCTATTACCGGCTGATGGGTGCTGCCGGGAGCGATGACATTGCGCGGAAAATCGCCGCGGAAAAAAAGCTGAAGCTGGTGGTCATGACGGACGGCCTGATGAGATGGAAGGCGGATCGGGTGTTGCGGGATGTAGGACCCGAAGAATTTCTTTATCTGACGGATCATGCGGACTTTGTCGTGACGGATTCTTTTCACGGGGTGGCTTTTTCGCTTCTGTTTGAAAAGCAGTTTGCCTTTTCGGACGGGAACCCCGCCACCCGCGAAAGAGGCGTAAACCTTTTGAGGGCTGCAGGGCTTGAGCATGCCGCAACCGGTGCCGGAGAGGGGCAAGCGCCGCAACTCGATTATACCGGAATTCACGAGCGCCTGGCGGGTGCCGAAAACGCTTCGCGGGCATTCCTGACCGAAGCGCTGCGGGGGTAATGCCGTTGATAAAAACAATTAAAAAGATTGCACGAAAGCTCCTCTTTCGGGTGCCGTCATCGGCGGTGGTGATATTTCATCATATCACGGACGCTCCGGAATGTCAGAAGAGCAAATGCGTTCTCCCGTTTGCAAAGTTTACCGGGTTTATCGAAAGCTACCGCAACTATGACAGTCTGCCTTCCGTTTTGAAAAATCCCGCCCGGAAAAAAATCGCGATTACCTTTGATGACGGATTGCAGGATGTATATACGCTTGCGTATCCGTATCTGAAAGAAAAAAATATCCCTTTTACTGTTTTTATTGTGACGGATTTTTTGGATCAGCCGGGTTATATCACCACGGAAAATTTAAAAGAGCTGGCGAAGGACGATCTGGTGACGATCGGTGCGCACGGCACCACACACCAAAATCTGAATTTGCTTTCCCCCGGTCAGCAAAAGAGTGAGCTTGAGGATTCTCAAAAAATACTGGAAGCGAAAACGGGAGCCGTGGTCACGTTATTTGCATTTTCCCATGGGGCATATGATAAAAACACCCTGAAACAGATGGGGAAATACGAGTATGGGTTTACCACAAAGCAACTGCCGTTGAATTTTCTGACAAAGGTCCGCAAAAAACGGATCCCCCGATATAATGTGGATGCGGCATCGGTCGATGCCGTTGCGGCGGAGCTGAATAAATTTTTGAAGGGGCAAAAATGAAGATATTGAATTTGAAAGAGGAGTGTACCGCCTGCGGTGCGTGTGCGTCGGTCTGCCCGAAAAACTGCGTGCAACTGACAACCGATGCGGAGGGCTTTTATTTCCCGGAAATTGATGAGGCAAAGTGCGTGGGATGCGGCAAATGCGAAAGCGTTTGTCACTGTCTCCATCATCGGGAGCCGGAGACTTTCAAGGCTTCATATTATGGGTTTTCCACCGATGCCGACATTTTGGGCACCAGTACCTCCGGCGGGGTTTTTGCTTCTCTGGCGCGGGAAATTCTGTCTTGGGGCGGCAGTGTCTGGGGGGCTGCTTTCCGCGGCGAAACGCTTCGTCCGGAGCATACTTCCACCGACAGTACCGCGCTTACGGAGTTGCAAAAAAGCAAATATATCGAAAGCTACATGGGTAAAACCATTTTTGAAATACAGTCCGAAATAAACCGGGGCAGGCGGGTCCTGTTCTGCGGCACGCCCTGTGAGGTTGCAGGGGTGAAGCATGCGATAAAGGACGAGGGAAAGTTGCTTGTTACGGTTGATTTTATATGCCATGGGGTTCCTTCTTCCGTCCTGTTTCAGGAGCATTTGCGCAAGCTCCTGAAGGGGGAAAAGCTGGTCTCCCTTGATTTCCGCCCCAAGGATAAAGGGTGGAATAACAAGAGCATCAGGGTTATCACCGCTTCCAAAACAAGGATTACCCCATACTATCTGGATCCTTTTTATAAAGGGTTTATGACAGAAAACGCCATTTTGCGGCGTTCCTGCTATCATTGCAAATTCAGAACGAACCATTTTTCGGATATTACCATAGCCGATTTTTGGGGGTACCGGGCATGTGATCCGGCGATGAATACCGAAAACGGCGTTTCGCTGATCGTTGCCAACAACAAAACCGGCAACGACCTTGTGAACCGGCTTGATCATTTTGAACTGCACCCCATAGACAACCGGTATTCGGACTACGCGTATGCGGAAAAGGATTATTCAAAGGGCAGACACCTGAGAGATCGGTTTTATACGGAGTATGCGAAAAGCGGCTTTGAAAAGGCGGCGAAAAAGACCTATATGCAGGGCTATCACACGCAAAAGGCGAAATATATCATAAAAAAGATACTCGGAAAAGTATAGCTGATAGAAAGTGGAGGACAAAAGATGTCGCTGTTTAAAGACAAAACCTTACTGATCACCGGGGGTACCGGATCCTTTGGCAACGCGGTATTGAACCGGTTTCTCGAAACCGATATCAAAGAAATAAGAATTTTCTCCCGCGACGAGAAAAAGCAGGATGATATGCGCCATGAATTTCAGGCAAAAATGCCGAAGGTGGCGGAAAAGATCAAGTTTTACATCGGCGACGTGCGCGATCTGCAATCCTGCCGCGGCGTGATGTGCGGCGTAGATTACATTTTTCACGCGGCGGCACTCAAGCAGGTGCCCTCCTGTGAGTTTTTCCCGATGGAAGCGGTGCGCACCAATGTCATCGGCACCGACAATGTGCTGACGGCGGCGATTGAAGCCGGCGTGGAGTGTGTGATCTGCCTTTCCACCGACAAGGCGGCGTATCCCATAAACGCTATGGGTATCACAAAAGCCATTGAAGAAAAGGTTGCGATCGCAAAATCCCGCAATTCCGGCAAAACCAAAATCTGCTGGACCCGTTACGGCAATGTGATGTGCTCCCGCGGCTCGGTCATTCCTCTTTGGATCGACCAGATCCGGCAGGGGAACCCGATTACGATCACAGACCCCGCCATGACCCGCTTCATCATGTCCTTGGAGGAGGCGGTGGACCTGGTCCTCTTTGCCTTTGAGCATGGCGAGAACGGCGATCTGCTGATTCAGAAAGCCCCTGCCTGCACCATCGGCACGCAGGCACAGGCGGTCTGCGAACTGTTCGGCGGCAGGAAGGAGGATATTAAAGTCATCGGTATTCGTCACGGGGAAAAGATGTACGAGACGCTTTTAACCAATGAGGAATGCGCCAAAGCTATTGATATGGGCGATTTTTATCGTGTTCCGGCGGATAACAGAGGGCTGAATTACGATAAATATTTCAAGGAGGGCGACGAAGAGCGCAATGTCCTCACGGAGTTTAATTCCAACAATACCAAACTTCTGAATGTGGAAGAAACCAAGGCAAAAATTGCCTCTCTTCAGTATATTCAGGAGGAGCTTGCAAAGGCGGGAAAATAGATGTTTGAAAATGTTAAATGGCAGGAAAACGGAAAGTTAAAGCTTTTAATTATTGTCGGAACCCGTCCTGAAATCATCCGGTTGGCGGCGGTAATCACCAAATGCCGTAAGTATTTTGACACCATCCTTGCCCACACGGGACAAAATTATGACTACAACCTGAACGGCGTGTTTTTCAAGGATTTAAAGCTTGCCGATCCGGAGGTGTATCTGGACGCAGTGGGCTCCAATCTCGGTGAGACCTGCGGCAACATCATTGCAAAATCCTACACGCTGATGGCAGAGATCAAGCCCGACGCCGTGCTGGTTCTGGGCGATACCAACTCCTGCCTGTCGGTCATCGGTGCAAAACGCCTGCATATCCCGATTTTCCACATGGAAGCGGGCAACCGTTGCAAAGACGAGTGTCTGCCGGAGGAGACAAACCGGCGGATTGTGGACATCATTTCGGATGTCAATATGGCATATTCCGAACACGCACGGCGCTATCTTGCCGACTGTGGACTGCCCAAAGAGCGCACCTATGTGACCGGCTCGCCCATGGCAGAGGTGCTTCACAATAATCTGGCCGAAATCGAAGCCAGCAACATTCATGAGCGCCTGGGCCTGAAAAAGGGCAGATACATTCTGCTGTCTGCTCACCGTGAGGAGAATATCGACACCGAAAAGAATTTCACAAGTCTCTTTACCGCAATTAACAGGATGGCGGAAAAGTACGACCTTCCGATTCTGTA
>ERZ779865.1449-NODE-1449-length-17335-cov-5.458160_pt1 | contig 17335 bp, 16 predicted proteins | sample MGYA00433088_ERZ779865 | MGnify/ENA primary metagenome ERZ779865 (study PRJEB29588, sample SAMEA2151703) | human gut metagenome | biome: human gut; feature: human-associated habitat; material: faeces | place: Denmark | collected 2008/2010 ... | reverse complement strand
CGGATGCCTCTGCGCTGGTCGCAATAGCCGCCTTAATCTGCTTGCGCAGCGCCGCGAACGCCGCCGTGTCGGGCGCACCCGCAAAGCTCCGGCAGGATGTGCGCACCAATGCCGCTTGACGCAGTTTCTCCTTCTGCATGGGCGAAAAGAGCGTCTCCAGCGTCGTCATTCCCCCACCTCCAATGGTGTCGGGCGCAGATGGCGGCAGACCGCTCCCACGCGCTCATGCAGCACCAAATCCGCCTGATTGTCCAGCGGGGTTGCGTCGCGGTTGATAAGAACGATGTGCCGCCCGCGGAAGAACCGCAGCAGCGCCGCCGCCGGATACACCGTCAGGCTTGTTCCTGCGACGATAAGCAGTTCCGCCTGCTGCAATTGGCGCACCGCCGCGCGAACCGTCGCATCATCAAGCCCTTCCTCGTACAGCACAACGTCCGGCTTGATGATGCCGCCGCAGGGGCATTTCGGCACGCCTTCACTGTCCCGGATGTACTCCGGCGGAAAAAAGCGCGCACACTTCAGGCAATAATTCCGGTGGATGCTGCCGTGCAGTTCCAGCACCGTTTTGCTGCCTGCCTTCTGGTGCAAGCCGTCGATATTCTGCGTGATGACCGCCGTCAAACGTCCGCCGGCTTCCAGCTGCGCCAGAAAGCGATGCGCGTCGTTCGGCTGCGCGTCCAAGGGGAGCATTTTCGCGCGGTAGAAGCGGTAAAACTCCTCCGGATGGCGCGCAAAAAAGGTGTGGGACAGAATTTCCTCTGGCGGATAGGCGAACTGCTGATGATACAGTCCGTCCTGCGAGCGGAAATCGGGAATGCCGCTCTCCGTCGAAACACCCGCGCCGCCGAAAAACACGATGCGGCGGCTCTCATCAATCCACTGCTGCAATTCTTCGTACATCGTTGGTTTTTCCTCCCCTTATGCTGTTTCTGCGATAAACTGCACTAATCATGCAGAGGGTTTCGCCTCTGCGGAGGCGACAGGGGGGCTGAAATCTTCCAGACGCGCAAAGGCACCAAGGAAATCATCCGTCAGTTCCAGCATTTCGCCGAGTTCATCCAGCAGCTTCCGGCTTTTCGTCAACCGCTGGCGCTGCACAAGCTCCGCCGTAATTCCCTGATGCAACAAATAATGGCGGTCGTCCAGAAAGCTCGCATAGTTCAGCGCCGTCATCGCGCGGCGATTCGTGTCCTGCATATCCATCGTTGGCATGGCAAACTCCTTTGCTCGCAGCAGGAAAGTAATCATTTTCAGTATAGCACACCCTGCCGCGTCATGCAAGACAAACGGGCAAGAAATCGCTGTTTGTCGCGGCTAATCATCTTCCTCTTCACATCAGAAAGGAAATATGCTATAATATAATCGGTAGATTCTTCACAATCGAAGGAGGCATACGATGGATGTCAAGAAGCTGCTTGCCGACGTAACGGCGCTGCCGGGTGTCAGCGGGCATGAGGCGCAGGTCAGCGCGTACTTTGCCGAACAATTCCGTCCGCTGGTGGACGAGGTGACGGTGGACGCGATGTACAGCGTGATTGCGCACAAAAAGGGCAACGGACCGAAAATTATGCTGTGCGCCCATTTGGACGAAATCGCCCTGATGGTGACGCATATTGAGGATGACGGCAGCCTGCGCTTGGGCAATGTCGGCGGGGTTGACCCGCGCATTCTCCCCGCGAGCCGCGTGTGGGTGCATGGGCGCGAGAAGCTGTTCGGTACCATCGGCGCGCTGCCGCCGCACCTGATGAGCGCCGCCGACCGCGCGAACAACTACACGCTGGACAACCTGCATGTAGACATTGGCATGAGCGCCGAACGCGCGAAGGAACTCGTTCGCATCGGCGATTTGGTAACCTTCGACGGGCCTGCCCGCGAATTGCTCAACGGTCAGTTCGCATCGAAAACGCTGGATGACCGCTCCTGCGTGGCGATTCTGCTGCGCGCAGCGGAAATGCTGCAAAAGCTGGTCTGCGACGCGGATGTGTATTTCGTCTGCTCGTCGCAGGAGGAAGTCGGCGGGCGCGGCGCAATGACCTCCGCTTTCGCGATTGACCCGGATTTGTCTGTCGTGCTGGACGTCGATTTTGCTGAAACGCCGACTTGTCCGCCGCGCTCTGCCCTGCCGATTGACGCCATGATTGTCACACACGGGCCGTTTGTGCAGCCGAAGCTCAATCAGCGACTCATCGACTGCGCAAAAAAGCACCATGTGAAGCTGAACGCGAACGTCGCACGCCGCTCCACCGGCACGGACGCGGACGAAATCGGCTTGTCCCGCGCGGGTGTGCCGAGCGTGCTGCTCAGCCTGCCGGAGAAGTACATGCACACGTCGGTGGAAACGATTGACCTGAACACGCTGGAAGAGGGCGCGCGTCTGCTGGCGAATTTCGTCGCGGAACTCGACGAAAGCTGGGAGGATGACCTATGGATTTGAAGACACTGACGGAAATCAACGCTCCCTCCGGGCATGAGCAGGCGATTCGCCGCTTTCTGCTGGATGAGCTGAAAAAGCTGGGCTTCGCGCCCGTCCTCGACCGCATGGGCAACGTCGTTGTCGTGAAGGAAGGCACGGGCGACGCGCCCCGCAAGCGCGTGATGGTCAGCGCGCATATGGACGAAGTGGGGCTGATTGTCACCTCCGCCACGGAGGATGGCTACCTGCGCATTGCCGCGGCAGGCGGCATCGACCCGCGCGTGCTGGTTTCCAAGCGCGTCACCGTCGGGGACGACAAGCTGCCCGGCGTCATCGGCGCTGTGCCGATTCACCTGCAATCCGCCGCTGAGCGCAAGCATGTGCTTTCGATGGACGAGCTGCTGGTGGACATTGGCGCGAAGAACAAGGACGAAGCCGAGTGCAAAGCCCCGATGGGGACGTACATCTCCTTCGATACGCCCTATGTGGAATACGGCGACGGCTTCGCGTGCGGCAAGGCATTCGACGACCGCGTCGGCTGCCTGTCGCTGCTGCGTTTGCTGCAAGAAGAACTGCCGGTTGACCTCGTGGCTTGCTTTGTGTCCGAAGAGGAAGTCGGCTGCCGCGGCGCGAAGGGGGCGGCATTCCAGCAGGAACCCGACATTGGCATTGTGCTGGAAGGCACGACGTGCAACGACCTCGGCGACGTACCGGAGACTGCGCACGTCTGCGAAGCCGGGCATGGCGTCGCGGTGTCGTTCATGGATGGCGCGTCAATTGCGAACCGAGCGCTGTTCCGCAAGGCGCTGGACGTGGCGAAGCAGGAGAACATTCCGCATCAGGTGAAGCACAGCGTATCCGGCGGCAACGACGGCGGCGCGATTCAGCGCGCGCGGGAGGGTGTGCCGGTGGTGGTGCTGAGCGTGCCGTGCCGGTATATTCACTCGCCGTCGTCGGTGGTGAAGCTGTCGGATGTGGAGAGCCAGTTTGCGCTGGTGAAGGCGCTGGTGAAGGCACTGTAACGCAGGGATTTCCCCTCTGCGGGCGCGACAAGGGGGCAACGAAAACAGACGAAGTCTGCGATCGCCCCCTTGACCCCTTCGCAGTGCACCACCATGTTACTGGATTTTTATCTGAATAAACACGCGCATACTGCATGGTAATGCGCACAACTCAATCGCGAAAATGGGTCAAGGGTCGAAGACCCTTGTGGGGTGCAGGGGCAACGCCCCTGCCGGAGTCCAGAGGCAGAGCCTCTGGCGCCTCCCCTATCAGTAAAGGAGAAGAATTATGTTGGAATTGTTGAAGAAGGTGCTCAAACCGGTCGCGCCGTCGGGACTGGAAGAGCCGGTGGCGGCGGTCATCCGGGAAGAGGTTGCGCCGTATGTGGACAGCATCGAGACGGATGCGCTGGGCAATCTGATTTGCGTGAAGAACGGCACGGAGGCGAATCCGGAGAAAATCATGCTGTCCGCGCACATGGATCATATCGGCTACATCGTCACGGGCATTGAGAAAGAGGGCTTCCTGCGCGTGACGAACGTCGGCGGCATCAGCCCGACCATGAGCCTGACGCGGCATGTGTCCTTCCCGAATGGCGTGCAGGGTGTTGTGGTGTCCGAAGTGAGCAAGGACACGGCGATGAAGGACTTGTTTGTGGACATCGGTGCGCAGGACAAGGCGGACGCCGAGACGATGGTGCAGATTGGCGACGTGTGCGTGTACGCGAACGACTGCTTCCAGCTGGGCGCGAACCGCGTCGCAAGCCCTGCAATGGACGACCGCGCGGCGTGCGCACTGCTGATTCGCTTCCTGCAAACCGTCGGCGCGACGAAGCAGACCATCATTGCCGTTTTCTCCGTGCAGGAGGAAGTCGGCTGCCGCGGCGCGAAGGTGGCGTCGTTCGCGAAAGCGCCGGACAAGGGCATCGCCATTGACGTGACCGCGTGGGGCGACACCCCCGGCACGAAGCAGCCGGACATTAAGCTCGGCGAGGGCATTGCCGTGAAGGTGATGGATCACGGGAGCATCTCGAATCCGGATTTGCGGGAAGCGCTGCTGGCGGCGGGTGCGCAGGCGGGGGTGAAAACCCAGCGCGAAGTGCTGCCGTTCGGCGGGACGGATGCGTCCGCGATGCAGACCAGCCGCGGCGGGATTCCGGTGTGCACGCTGTCGATTCCGTGCCGCTATGTGCATTCGGCGTGCGAAGTGGTTGACCTTCGCGATGTCGAGGGTGGCGTCAAGCTGCTGAATCAGTATTTTCAGGCGTAATCATTCAGCATAAAGTGTTTTTTTGCCGCAGGGGAAATCGCGTCTGCGGTCGCGACGAGGGGGCAGTGAAAACAGACGAAGTCTACGGTCGCCCCCTCGACCCCTTCGGCTTCGGCTCGTACCTGTTACTTGGTTTTTATCGCAGCTTTTTTATTTTGGTATACCATTTTGTTGGAAGGGAGTTCCTTCATGACCGCATTCCTTGGCGTTTTGTATCTGCTTGTGTTTCTCGCGGCGGGGGGCACATGCGTGCGATTCCTGCTGCCGCAGAAGTCGCTGCTCACGCGCGTGTGGCTCGGCGTCAGCTTGGGGCTGCTGCTGATGATGTGGCTGCCGGCGCTGATTGCGTTCGCGGTGGATTTCACATGGACGGCGCATTTGCTGGCGCTGATTCCGCTGGCAGGGCTGACAGCGGGATGCTTCTTTTTGCGCGACCCTTCGCCGGTGAAAAAGTGGGATGCGCGGGAAAAGCAGCTGGCCGGGCAGATGCTGATGGTTGTGCTGCCGCTGACGCTGCTGTCAGGGTATCTGCAATACACGCACTGCCTGCGCGTCGGAAGTGACGGCGGCTGGTGGGTCGGGCAGAGCACTTACGGCGATTTGCCGATGCACATGTCGTTCATCACGTCGCTGAAAAACGCTGCTTTTCCGCCGGATTATGCGCTCTTTCCCGGTCAGCGGCTGTCATATCCCTTCCTGACGGACAGCCTGTCTACGTCGCTGTACCTAATGGGCTTCTCGCTGGAATGGGCGATTGTCGTGCCGGGTACATTGATGATGGCGCTGTGCTTCACGGGCGTGATGGTGCTGGCGCGGGAGATGACCGCGGGGAAAAAGACGATTATCCTCGCGACGCTGCTGTTTTTCTTGAACGGCGGTCTGGGCTTCCTATACAACTTTGACCTTGCGGGTGGCACACTGAACAATCCGTTCAGCACGGTCATCGAGCGAATCCGCGAAATTCTTGACGGGTACTACGCCACGCCGACGAATCAGCCCACGCCGTACAACCTGCGCTGGTCGAACGTGATTGCCGACCTGATGGTTCCGCAGCGGACGCTCCTCGGCGGATGGTGCATAGCGCTGCCGTGCTTTTATCTGCTGTTTACGTCCTTTGCGCCGGAAAAGCGCCCGGCGTTTGCGCAGCGCATTCGGCAAACGGGACTGCTGGCGGTCTGGGCAGGCGCGCTGCCGCTGATTCACACGCACTCGTTCCTCGCGCTGGGGCTTTGCTCGCTGGGCATGATGGTGTACGACCTGATTCACGACAAAGAGCGCTGGTCGCAATTGCAGTGGTATCTGGCGTATGGCGTAATCGCCGTGGTGCTGAGCGCGCCGCAGTTGATTTGCTTCACGTTCGAGCAGGTGTTCCAAGGCACGGGCAGCGGGAACAGCTTCCTGCAATTCTGGCCGAACTGGGTCAACAGCTATGAATCAAACGGTGAATTTGCGTTCCGCGACCTGTACTTCTGGTTCTACCTGAAGAACATCGGCTTGCCATTCCTGATGCTGATTCTGGCGCTGTTCGAGCGGAATCCGAAGCATCGACGGCTGTTCGCGGGCGCGCTGCCGATTATCCTTGCGGTGGAGCTGGTGCGCTTTCAGCCGAACATCTACGACAACAACAAGCTGATGTATCTGGCGTGGCTGCTTTGCTGCATGATAGTGGCGGACTGGTGCCGGGAGATCTGGCATCGGCTGAAAGGGATGCGCGGGCGCGGCGTGCTGGCGTTCGTGACGGCGATTGCGGTGTTCCTGTCCGCGGGGCTGACGCTCTGGCGCGAGTGCGCCAGCAACTATCAGGCGTTTTCCGCGTCGGCGGTGGAGGCGGGGGAATTTGCCCGCGATAACACGCCGGAGCATTCCACCTACATGACCGGGACGCAGCACCTGAACCCGATTGCGTCCATCGCCGGGCAGAACATCGTCTGCGGGCCGGATTTGTGGCTGTACTACCACGGGCTGGACACGAGTGAGCGCAAGATGGACATTGCGGCTTTCTACACTGACCCGGAGGAAAACCTCGACCTGCTGGAGAAGTACGACGTGGACTACATCTACGTCAGCAGCTACGAGCGGAGCAGCTATGCGGTGGATACGGATACGCTCGACCGCCTGTTCACACGCGTATTCAGCAACTGGGAAGCGACGATTTACGCCGTGCATCCATCATCGGAAACGGAGGACATGGGCAATGGAGCGTCTGCTGCGCTTCGCGGTGGAGCATGACCGGGTGATACGCCTGATGTTCATGCGGGACGGGCGGCTGTTTCAAGTCAATGCGCACATTGTGCGCTACGACGACAAGCAGGTGTCGTTCGTGACAACCCGTTCGCCGCGGACGCAGGTCATCAGCCGCGAGGAGCTGCTTGCGGTGGATTTCCGCCGCGGGGATGATGGGCAAACTGTGTAATCCTGTGGCGCAGGATTGCATTCGGCGCAGGAGGTTCGCCTCTGCGGAGGCGACCAAAGGGCAATGAAAACAGACGAACGTCTGCGATCACCCTTTGGAAACCTTCGGTGCGCACTCCCATGTTTCTTGAGCTTTACCGAAAGTTTTTTAGTTAGTGTTCTTTGGGGTCATCAAAATAAAACAACTAAAATAACCAAACTGTAACTTCCGAAGGCGGGCGAAGCAGTCCAGAGGGCGACCGCAAAGCCCTCTGGTCGCGCCCGCAGGCGCGAAACCCCTGCATCAAACAAAAACAAGTTGCTTATACATCATCACCAGCATACACCATGCTGAAAGCAAGGAAAGGAGCGAAGGATGGAGCAAGAGGAAAAGAAACCCACGACACTAACCGGCGTCGATTTGTCCCAGACAGCATCGCTGCTGCTTCCATGGACGCATGACCCGTGGGGCAAGCTGCGCCCGCCGCTGTCCGAGGAAGCGCTGTGCATGAGCGCCGAACTCGCCAGCGCCGCGTATGGCATGGCGATTGAGCCGTGGGTCGAAGCCGGCTGGCGCGACGTGACCATTCAGGTGGATGGCGAACTGACTGCCCTGCCGCCGAACAATCCCTTGAGCGCCGAGTGGCGGAAATACTGGGTGCGCGCGCGCCTGAAACCCGTCAGCGCGCTGGGACAGATGCTGGGCGCGCTGCGATTGAGCAGCAGCAATAACACCACCGGCAAGGCGGTCGTGATGCTCCATCCCGCGCTGGACGGGCGCTACGTCGTCGCGGTTGGGTTCATGGGCACGGGTTCGCGCTTCTACGACTGGTTCAGCAATTTCCGTATGACAACGCAGGACGGGATGCACCGCGGCTTCCTGGAACTCGCGCGGCAGTTCGAGGCGAATGAGGAGAAAATTTCCTTCCCGGAAACGGCGGAAGAGCTGGGACTGGAAAAACTCACCCTGCGCGACATTCTGCAGAACATGCGCAGCCCGAACAGCCGCTTCGTCCTCTGGGTCTGCGGGCACAGCCAGGGCGCGGCAATGATGCAGGTGTACGCGCACCTGAAGATGAACGAAACGGGCATCTCCGCGCGCAACCTCATCGGTTACGGCTTCGCGTCCCCCACGGTGATGGCGGGCAAAGCGGTTCGCGACCCATCCGCCTATCCGCTGTATAACATCCTCAACAGCGACGACCTTGTCCCCCACTGCGGCGCAGCGGTGCACCTCGGCATATGCCTGAAATATCAGGCGACGGAGGATCTGCGCAAAAGCTGTTACAACTGGAAGCGCGACGAGAAATCCGTGCAGGCACGGCTGGCAATCCGCCCCGTTCTCTGGAAGATGGTCGATACGCCGACGTGCATCATCGGCGGCATGGCGCTGCTGATGGCGCTGGGGCGCGTCAGCGGGGCGGATTTCCTCAAAATGCTGGTACTGGGCGGCTTCCTGCCGCTTGACCGCGCGCTGGAAAAGGCGGATGCGGAGGATTTTGTCCGCGGGCTGAACCAGAAGGCAGCGGCAGCATACGAGTCCGTGACCGGGCATCCAATCGACATGGGGCAAGTGTCGGACGAGGCGAACGCCATGCAGCGCATCATCGACCACTTTGGGCTGCTTTCGTTCATCGACGCGGCAAAAGCGCTGATGACCTGCCCGCACTACATGATGGCGCACCCTGAAGAGGGGTACATCGGCACATATTTCTATATCGTCATGAACGGAATTCAGGATTTTGTGCCGTTCATCTGGCGTTCGGGCGATCCGCCGCGCCGCATGACGGTGGAGCAGCTGCCGCATGACATGGTGACACAGGACATGCCGGGGCTGTACAACCGCCGCCTGCAAAAACCCGACCGGCGCAAGCACCTGCCGATTACGCGGCGTGACCCGCGTCCGGGCGGCGACACGCGCCATCACCTGCCCCTGCTGACGGCAGGGACGGTGCAGCCGAACGAGAAGATCTACCCGGTGGAAGACATTGAACTGCGATAACCCACAATCATAAGAAAAGAGGCTTTTCCCATGTCCGATTACCGCATTGAAACCAAATGTGTTCAGGCAGGCTACACGCCCGGCAACGGCGAACCGCGCCAAATTCCGATTATCCAGTCCACCACCTTCAAATACGCCACGAGCGAGGACATGGGCAAGCTCTTTGACCTCGAAGCGTCCGGGTATTTCTATTCCCGCCTGCAAAACCCGACGTGCGACCACGTTGCGGCGAAAATCGCGGCGCTGGAGGGCGGCAGCGCAGCTATGCTGACCGGCTCCGGTCAGGCAGCGAACTTTATGGCGCTGTTCAATATCTGCGAGGCAGGCAGCCACATCGTCGCGTCGTCCTCCATCTACGGCGGCACGTTCAACCTAATTGCCGTGACGCTGAAGAAGATGGGAATTGCGTCCACCTTCGTCTCCCCCAACGCGACGGACGACGAACTTGACCGCGCCTTCCGCCCGAACACGCGCGCCATGTTCGGCGAAACGATTGCCAATCCCGCGCTGACCGTGCTGGACATTGAGAAATTCGCTCAGGCGGCGCATCGGCACGGCGTTCCGCTGATTGTGGACAACACCTTTCCCACGCCCGTCAACTGCCAGCCGATTCGCTGGGGCGCGGACATTGTGACCCACTCGACGACAAAGTACATGGACGGCCACGGCGCGGCGCTCGGCGGCGTCATCGTGGACAGCGGCAATTTCGACTGGATGGCGCACGCGGAGAAGTATCCGGGGCTCTGCACGCCCGACGAAAGCTACCACGGCATCACCTACGCCGAGAAATTCGGCAATGCGGGCGCATACATCACCAAATGCACCAGCCAGCTCATGCGCGATTTGGGCTGCGTGCAGTCCCCGCAGAATGCGTTCATCCTCAATCTGGGGTTGGAGAGCCTGCATGTGCGGATGCCGCGCCACTGCGAGAACGCAATGGCAGTCGCGCAGTTCCTCGAAAAACAACCGCAGGTGGCGTCCGTCAGCTATCCGCACCTGCCGTCCAGCCCGTACTACGCCCGTGCGATGAAGTACATGCCGAACGGCGGCTGCGGGGTGGTGTCGTTCGTCTTGAAGGGCGGACGTCCCGCTGCGGAGGCATTCATGAAGCGGTTGACTTTGGCGGCGATTGAGACGCACGTCGCCGACGCGCGGACGTGCTGCCTGAATCCGGCGACATCCACCCATCGGCAGATGACCGAGGAGCAGCTGGCAGTTGCGGGCATTCCGGCGGGCATGGTACGCATCAGCGTCGGACTGGAGAGCAAGGACGACCTGATTGCCGACCTTGCGCAGGCGTTGTCCGGCATCGAAGCATGAGCGCGTACATCAACCGGTATTTCCTGCTGATGGCAGTGTTTTTGCCCCTATGGTGCGTCATTCGCCGCCCATGGAAGCACTGGAGCCTGCACGAAGGCTGCCTGATGGCGTTCGCGGCGCTGTTGTTTTCGCTGCTGTGCCTGGTGCTGCGCGGCACATGGGCTGCGCCGGGGGATATGCTGGCGTCCGCGCTGCATCGGCTGCGGACGGGCGAGGGCATTCAGCTGCGGCTGTTCCGCACCATTACGCGGCAGCTGCGGTACGCCCGGCACGAGGAGATGCTCATTAACATCTGGGGAAACATCCTGCTCTTCATCCCCTACGGCTTCTTCCTGCCGCTGCTGTGGAAGCGGTATCGCCATCCGCTGCAACTTTCGCTGATGTGCCTGCTGCTGCCCTTGAGCATCGAAACGTGCCAGTTGTTCATCCGCCGCATGACGGATGTGGATGACCTGCTGCTGAATTTCGCGGGCGGGATGATTGGCGGCGGGTTGTTCGCGCTGGTGCATATGATATTCCCCAAATTCACTGATAAGGCGCTTGTGCGCGGATAAGCAAACGAAAACGTCCCCTTCCGGCAATGGAACGGGACGTTTTTACTATTTGGGGATATGTGCCGCGAATTTTTCGTGCTGGCTAACGTAAGTGGAATGCAGCGGGCAACAATTCTCGCATTGCCTTACCTCCCACTCGTTTCCCTTAAATTATGCCATAAAATAAGGGAAACGTCAACCGATTAAGGGAAAAAGCCCTGATACTATTTCCGAATCAAAAGGGAGCCGATGAATTTGGAAATCGTATCATATCATCCCCGAAATACTTGACGATGCCTGATACGATACGAACATTTTTCACACACAGTTTACCAAACATAAAAAGGTGTATTTTCTCAATCCGTATAACGGATATGGTTTTCTTTGCACCACTCTTCAGCTGCTGAACTTAAATGTGCCAACTCATATCTATACCAATCTGTATCAAGGAATTCTTTTTCAATCGCAATTAGGAACTCACGATCCATATCCTTTGCAGATAATTGAGATAAAAATTTAACCGTCTTTCGAGATAAATAAACCTGCGCATATTTCATCTCCAATGCCGGAATATCTACACGAAAGCAAGGAACATAGTGTCCATAGCATTGAGCAATGACGCTCGGCAGCGAATGAACATCGCAATCAAATACACTCCCCAATTTTTCAGCATCAATCATTTGAGACTTTTTTTTGTCAAGCCACCAAAGATCATAGTCTGTTTTGCAATATGGAAACCATCGTCCATAGTGCGCAATTTCCTTTATGTTAACCATTGTTTTTACCTCCAATTTCAATAAGTAATTGTACCACCATACCAAATATGAAAAGTATGCGTACTACCGATATTCTACCATCAACGTTTCTTCACTGTCAACCATGCCGATAATACTACTTCCAGAAAGCGAAAACGGCGAAAAAAACGTCCCCTTCCGCCATTGGAACGGGACGCTTTCGTTATTTCTGTTTCTTATGATACCCGCAGTCGCAGTACGGTCCGCCGGACGCAAGCGTGTATTCGCGCACAAAGTCCGACGTTTCACCAGCTTCCGCCATCGTGTAATCCAGTCGGCACATGGCGGGCGTGAGGTCATACAGCCCCAGTTCCTTCGTCAGCACGCAGATGCCGCATTTGGTGAACCGCGCCTCGTAGCCGCTGCCGTCCGCGTAGGGCAGATAGTCCATGTTCCACGAGTAGGGGTTGCGGTCGGCGGCGCGGAGCTTCTCCGCCTGTTTCATCCCCGCAATGTCCTTTTCGGAGAACTTGTTCTTCCCGCTCTTGCGGCAGAACCAGCGCATCGCGGGCGTCATCATGGACTTCGCGTAGTAATCCGTCAGCGTCTGCACGGTCGGGCGCTTGGGCATATGCAGCACATACGCGCAGAGCATCGCGCAGTTGACGATGTTCATCTGGAAGCGGTCGCCCGGCTCAAAATCCGGCACACGCGCGATAATCCGCCGATACTCCTGCTTCGCCGCCTTCTCCGTTGCCTTGGCGGATTCCGCCGACTGCCCCAGCACCGCCGTCAGTTGATGCGTAAACGAGCGATGGAACAGCATCCACATGCCCATCGGCATTCCTGCATACTTCATGAGCTTGCCTCCCCTTGCATTCGCGAATGAGTTTGTCGTGTCAAACTTATTGTAGCGCATTTAGGGGCGGTTGGCAAGGGGAATTGCAAAATTTTTGTCAGAACAGCGAATTGCCATCGGCACAGTAATGTTCACAAAAGCCGCAGCCAATGACCGCCGCCAGCCCCAGCAGGAAGCGCAAGCCGACGGGTATGGATTTGACAGCATCCACAACGCCTTGCAGCTGCGGTAATATAGTCGTCTCATCAATATCCACAGTGTTCAGAACCGATAATTCCATAAAATTTATATCCAGCTGTAACCGAAGGCTCTCCAAGAAACTTGACTCACCAAACCAGCCAACGACGCCCTCCACCATACCTTGAATGCACAGTGCGCCGCCCACCATGCCCACAAACGAAGCAATCGCCCCCAAACATGGTTTATAGCCGCACGGCAAAGTTGTTATAGATGAAGTGGCGATGACTATATTGAATAGCGGGTAAACCAAAATTGCATAAAACGCAATACCAATCGGCAGGAGCAGCAGCGTCCAGAGTTCGTTTGTCGGGAACTTTTTGATAATTAACTCAACAATCAGTCCAACAACCCAAAAAATCGCCACCAGCACCAACGTCAGCAGCGCAGGCATAAATGGAAACCACGCTTTACTCGTCGCGAAGAGCCAATTCACAATCACGCCTACGACAAGTACTGCCGGGAGAATCCACCAAAGCGTCTCATTTTGCAGCAGGGTCATGGTAATAGCCACAGGCGCAAGCAGCCATGTCATGGCATATTGCGCCATGATGAACAGCAGCGCCAGTCCCAGCACAACGCAGCAGAAAACGCCAAACCCCGTTCCACACGCTTCCGGCACCAGTTCAATCAGAATGTACATCCTCTATTTCCTCCCTATCCGCCTAATAAATTCGCTCCGGACGCATAGCGGTGCAGGCTGCGTCCGGAGCGTGTCTTTTGTGGGGCGGAAAGCAAACCGCAATAAGTGGAAGGGGGCGGGCTTTCCGCGGCAGGCGTCGCGTAACCGGTGTATTCGATGCCTGTCCCGAATTTCTTCGGCATTTTTAGCATACCACGAAGCGCGGTTGCATGGTAGTCCACTTTTTCGCGATTTTCCGCCACTTTTCCAAAAACGACAAACACCCCCGCACCACGTTCGGCGCGGGAGTGCAAGGAAACATCAGAAATTACGGGACATATCGTACTTGGAATAGAACTCTTTGCGGAAATCAAGGAAGCAGTCGTTGGCAATGGCTTCGCGAATCTGCTCCATCAGGTGAATCAGGAAGCGCAGGTTGTGAATCGACGCAAGCCGTCCGCCGGTGATTTCGCCCGCCTTGAGCAGGTGGCGCACATACGCGCGGGAGAAATGCTGGCAGGCGTAGCAGTCGCATTCGGCGTCAATCGGGCCGAAATCGTGCGCGTACTGCGCGTTCTTGACGACGACGCGTCCCTTGCTCGTCAGCACCGTGCCGTTGCGGGCGATTCGCGTCGCCAGCACGCAGTCGAACATATCCACGCCGCGCAGCACGCCTTCCAGCAGACAGTCCGGCGTACCGACGCCCATCAAGTAGCGCGGCTTGTTGACCGGCATGTACGGCGCGATTTCATCCAGCATCTCGTACATCACGGGCTTGGGTTCACCGACAGACAATCCGCCGATGCCGTAGCCGATGAAGTCCATATCCGCCAGCGTCTTGGCGCTCTCGATGCGCAAATCCTTGTAGAACGCACCCTGCACGATGCCGAAGAGCGCCTGATCTTCCTTCGTGTGGTGCTTCTTGCAGCGCTCCGCCCAGCGGTGGGTGCGCTCCATGTTGATTTTCGCGGTGTTGTAATCGCAAGGGTACGGACTGCACACGTCAAACGCCATGCAAATATCCGACCCTAACTTCTGCTGGATATCCATCGACTCTTCCGGCCCGATGAAGTGGCGCGAGCCGTCCAGATGGCTCTGGAACGTCACGCCCTCCTCCTTAATCGTGCGGATGCCGGCAAGCGAAAACACTTGGAATCCGCCGCTGTCGGTCAGAATCGGCTTATGCCAGTCCATGAAGTTGTGCAGTCCGCCTGCCTCCTGCACGAGGTCTTCGCCGGGGCGCAGGTGCAGGTGGTAGGTGTTCGACAGCAGAATCTGCGTGCCGATTTCCTCCATCTCGCGGGGCGTCATGGCTTTCACGCACGCTGCCGTGCCGACGGGCATGTAAATCGGCGTTTGAATGTCGCCGTGCGGCGTGTGCAGCACGCCCAGCCGCGCGCCTGACTGCTTGCAAATGTGCTTGAGTTCATAGGAAAAAGGTTGTGTCACGGCTCAATTCCTCCGTTGTCCGGGATGTCGGGGTTCAAAATCGCTTCGGCAGAGTTGTTGAAGCGGATGGCCATGTCGGTCAGTTCTTCGGCGTAGCAGTTCCAGATGGAGCCGCACGGGAGATTCTGGAAGGTCATGATTTCCTTGCGCGTCGGATGCTCGAACACCAGCCGGTAGCCCCACAGGGCAATCTGCTGCCCCGCAATGCCGCGCCCGTACTTATTGTCGCCCCACAGCGGCGCGCCCATGTTCGCCATCTGCACGCGGATTTGGTGATTCCGCCCCGTTTGCAGGCGGATGGCACACAGCGCCGTGCCGTTCTTGCGCGCAAGGCACTCGCCGGACAGCATCGCCAGCTGCGCGCCCTTCTCGTCCGCGTCGCAGATTTCGACCTTGTTGAGGTACTCGTTCTTTTTCAGGTAGTCGATGCAGGTGAAGCGGTCTTTGACGCGCCCCTCGACGACGCAGAGGTACTCGCGCCCCATCTCGTGCTCCCGCATCTGCGCAAACAGCCGGGACGCCGCCTTGCTCGTGCGCGCAAAGACCATCAGCCCGCCAACCGGGCGATCCAGCCGGTGCACCAGCCCCAGATACACCGCGCCGGGCTTGTTGTACTTGATTTTGATGTACTCCTTGAGCTGCGTGAGGATGTCGGTGTCGCCCGTCTTGTCCGCCTGCGAGAGCATATTCGGCGGCTTGACAGCGACGATGACGTGGTTATCTTCATACTGCACGTCGATATTCGCCAGCTGATGCAGCGGGAATTCACTCATTCTGCCGACCACCTTCCGCTTGCGCCGCAGGGCAGCACGCCGCCCGTCGTCACCGGCAGGCAAAGCTCCTGCGCGTCGATGATGCCCCCATGGCGGCTGCTGACGCACTTCATCAGCATATTGCTGAGGACGCTGGCCTGAAAGCCCGTCGTGTAGCTGTTGATGAGGAAGAACAGCGGCTTGTCGGACAGCACCTTCGCGCTCGTATCGACCAGCCCGAACAGCTCGTTTTCCAGCTTCCACACCTCGCCCGACGGCCCGCGCCCGTAGCTCGGCGGATCCATCAGGATGCCGTCGTAGGTGTTGCCGCGGCGGATTTCCCGCTGCACAAACCGCAGCGCGTCCTCGACAATCCAGCGGCTCCTTTCTTCCGGCAGCTTCGATAACTCGCGGTTCTCCTTGCCCCACTGAATCATGCCCTTCGCGGCATCGACGTGGGTGACGTGCGCGCCCGCCGCCATGCAGGCCAGCGTCGCGCCGCCGGTGTAGCCGAACAGGTTCAATACGCGGATGTCCTTGCGCCCGCTATTGCGGATGAGGTCGCCCATCCACACCCAGTTCGCCGCCTGTTCCGGGAAAAGCCCCGTGTGCTTGAATCCCGTCGGGCGGACGTAAAACCGCAAATCTTGATGCTGAATCGTCCAGCGTTCCGGCAGGCGGGTCAGAAACTCCCACTCGCCGCCGCCCTTCTCCGAGCGGTGATAATGCGCCTGCGCCTGTTTCCACAGCGCCGGGTCTGCCTTGGGCCAAATCGTCTGCGGATCAGGCCGCCGCAAGATGACGTTCCCCCACCGTTCGAGCTTCTCCCCGTCGCCCGTATCCAGCACCTCATAATCTTCCCATGTATTCGCTAAAAACATAACTTCTCCTTTATTTAGTTAGTAAAATTTCTTGTTCAAATTTTTGTTGTGAAATATTAATATTCCAATTTTCAATTGTATTCAAACCATTCTTTACAATTTTATCTTTTAATTCTTTATCTTCAAGGATTCTTCTTGTAGCATTAAAAATTTCATCAGAACTACCCTTTTTACAAACAATTCCATTATTTTCATTAACATATTCTAAAGGTCCAAAACAATCAGTTGTAACTAAAGCACAACCGCACGACATTGCTTCTAAACCAGGCAATCCAAAACCTTCAAATAAACTAGTACAAATAAAAATCGAACTATTGTTTAATATTTCTACAACTTTTTCTTCATTTGCTTTATGTGTATAATTAATCCAATCTGGCATTTCTTTTGGTCTTTTAGAATTACCAAACATATTAACCTCTAATTGAGGATATAATCTTTTTAGCGAACATAAAGCTTCTAAACCATATTTAGTTCCTTTAAGTTCATCTGTATGATATATCATTGCTATTGAATATTCATTTCTATTTTTTATTGGATTAATAATCTTGAATATATCTGTATCAATTCCATTTTTTACAATAATAGATTCTGATTCGGAATATTTATCAACAATATCTTTAAGCCATTGAGAAATTACTATATTTTTCATTCCATATTTATATGTTTCTTGAACATATTCATCTGAATTATCCCAATTCTCATAACCTTGAATAAAATAAACCTGTTTTCCTTTTGAAGAATCTAATTTGTTATGACTATGTGCCGTAAGAGGAGATGTAAAAATACTTATATCAGCATCTTCAACATTATTATTATTAATTGTATTAATTCCAATTTGTTTAACTTTTTTATTTAATTTATAATATTGAGG
>ERZ779865.1440-NODE-1440-length-17406-cov-3.374849_pt1 | contig 17406 bp, 13 predicted proteins | sample MGYA00433088_ERZ779865 | MGnify/ENA primary metagenome ERZ779865 (study PRJEB29588, sample SAMEA2151703) | human gut metagenome | biome: human gut; feature: human-associated habitat; material: faeces | place: Denmark | collected 2008/2010 ... | reverse complement strand
GCGGCAATGCTGGCAGGCTCCATGTTCGGCTGGGACACGCCCGCCGCCGACCCCAAGAATTACGATGCCAAGGGCGTACCTATCAAAAATCACAGAGAGAGGGATGCAAGATGAAGTATGAAGTTACCGTCCAGGCTGTCAGCCTGGGGCATGTCACTGTAGAAGCGGATTCTCCTGAAAAGGCAGAAGACGCAGCTATGAAAGCCCTGTTCACCGGCGCAATCCACTGGGAGTCCACCAGAATGGAGTTTTCCGGTATCGAAGCCCAGGACACATAAACCGGACATAATCTGCTGAAAAAGTAAGGATGTAAACCAATGGATAAGAAAACAGCGATCTGCCAGTATCTCAAAAAGTACCATACCGGTGGAGAAAGGGCCGTTTACAGCCGTGAGCTGCAGCGGCTCTTTTCCATTGACGGGCGGGGCCTGCGCAGAAAAATCAATAGTCTGCGGCAGGATGGCTACCCCATTTGCAGCGACGAGCGGGGTTACTACTACGCCGACAGCCAGGAGGAAATCAACGGGACCGTATGCCGGCTCAATCAGATGGTGACAAAAGTATCCAATGCCAGGACGGGACTCCTGTATGCCTCTATCCAAGACAGCGGAATTACGGTGGAAGTCTCCGTAACCGTGCGGTAAGGAGATGCCATGCCCAGAAAAGATGAATTTCTTTCTCAGCTGCTCTCCTCCAAAACCCAGGAGATTGTGAGCAGCCCCAGAAACTACACAGCATTTCTCCAAACCGCAGCCCAGAATTACAAGTACCGCTTTCAGGAGCAGGTGCTGATCCACGCCCAGCGCCCGGATGCCACCGCCTGTGCGGAAATCGGCGTGTGGAACCGACTGGGCCGCTGGGTAAACCGGGGTGCCACCGGTATTGCCCTGCTCCGGGACCCAAACCTTCCATATCGTATCCGCTATGTGTTCGATGTTTCAGATACCAACAGCCGGGAGAATCGAGAAATTTCCCTTTGGCAGATGAAGCTGGAGTACGAAAGCGAGGTCATCCATACCCTACAGGGTAAGTTCCTGCTGGATTCCAATAGTTATTTTGGTGAAATTGTAGAAGTGCTCTCCCAACGACTTGCGGAGGAAGCTGTTGAAGATTACCTTCCCGACCTGCTGAACAACAAGCAGGACAGCTTTTTGGAAGAACTGGACGATGGCAGTGTCGCCAGATGGTTTAAGGAATCCGTTAGTGAAAGTGTCCGCTATATGGTCCTCCATCGCTGCGGCTATGCGCCCGAGCTGGACAATGATGTTTTTGGGCGCATCCAGGATTTCAATACCGAGATCACCGCCTCCCTGTTGGGTTCGGCTGTCAGTACTCTGTCCGAATCCATCCTCCGAGAAATTGGTGTCGCCGTGAAATCTCTGAAACGGCAGCAGCTTCGCACATTTGATTCTTTCGGAGACACTGTGTACAATGAAGCCAGGAAAAATGAAATGGAAAGGAGCCAGAATAATGGAACTGACTTACACAATGCAGGGGGACTACCGTCTACCCAACCTGATTCCCCCCGAGAGTCCCAAGGTGGGCAAGTACGGGATGCTGCGGCACAGTTATCTCCGCAAGCACCGGGAGGGGCTATACACCGGGATGCTGATGAAGGGGAACCTGAACGCCCATCTGGAGGAGGTGGACCGGGAGGCCAACCGGATGCTGGAACAGCTGACAACGCAGATGGCCCAGGAGCAGGGCGTGACGGAGGAACTGAAAGCCCAGAATCAGATGCTGTGGGTGCAGCGGATGAACAACATCCGGCAGGCCGCGGAGGAGATCATCTACAGCCAGCTGATCTACGCATAATTGAAGAATCGCCGCTGCCCAGCGTGGAGGAACAGATTTCCTTCCTGGACGGCGGCTTTTCTGTATCGGAGGAAGCACAGCAGACCTTCTTCCCGCAATTGCAGCTTCCTCAGCAGATCATTGATGAGGCCCTGTGCATGGGCTTTAATGACCAGGACAGCCGGAAAATCATCTGTGCCTACTTTATGAAGGACAAGCCGGACAACGCCGCTTTCCTGCAAGAAAGCTATGGCACCAACGGTGCGGGGCTGATCATCCAGGGTCAGGAATACGCCGTCTGGTATGACCCGGAGGGCATTCGCATCTCCACCGGGCGCACGGTTCAGAAGCTGCATACCACCCTCGTGACCTGGGAACAGGCCGCAAAGCGTATCCGGGAACTGCTGGATATGGGGCGGTATATGCCCAAAGAGGAGCTTGAACAGGTTCCGGACTTTGAGCGACGCAGACTTGCCCAATCCCTTGCTTTTGCAGTGCGGGAATGCTCTGCCCAGGCAAAGGAGGCCAGGTATCTTCCCCTCACAACGGAAATCGATTCTTCCAATAGCGGCTTCCCCGAAATCGAGGCCCAGATGCAGCGGCTTCTGGAATCCCCGGATACGTTAATGCAACTTGTAGAGGAATGGACCGTGTTTGCGACCGCCTATGCCAATGATCGCAGTCTTATGGTAAGCCGCCTGTATAACCCTGCCCAGCTGCTGCAAAAGCTGGAAGATTTACAGCGAACGCCCCTGATTTTTACCGCCGCCCAGAGCTTTAACCCTCTGCGGCGGTATTTCATTTCCGATGATGAGATCAACCAGGCACTGCGTGGGCATGAGCGTGAATTCCGGTCCCGGCTGGACGTATTCTCCTTTTTCAGCCAAAACACGGACACGAAAGAGCGGGAACAGTTTCTGAAACGGCAGCATGGGGAATACAGCGGCTACCATGGCGGGAATGACAACAAAACCTACACCTCTGCCGGATTTTCCTTTAGCCATGGAGATTTAACTGCCCCTTATGCCCAGCTGAACATGAAATGGCCTGCCGTTACCAAATGGGTGTCCAATATGATTTCCTCCGGCACTTATCTGTGTCCCAGCGATGCGGATAAAATGGCGGACTATGAGATCAACCAACTTGCCAGACGGATCATGTCGTTCTTTTCCAATACCCCGGACGGTTTTCAGCGGCCCACCCCCAGGAGTGACCTGGACTACTGGAACGGTGTCACGGAGATCCAGGAACTGCTTTCCGATCCAGAGCAGGTCAATACCATCTACCAAACCATGATGCAGCCCCTCATGGATGCAACGCAGCCTAATGACCGTTTCTTTGAAACCCGGAAGCGAGGCATGGAGGCTATGGAGGGCTATCTGGCCGGTACATTCTCTGTATTTGGCAAAGACCACACCCTCCGTCCGCCAATAAAGCAGGCCATCAATGAGGATTTAGAACGGGCCAAGGCACTGATCTCCACATTCTGCTCCGAAGAATATGACAGCGAACCGGATTTTTCCGATCTGCGAAAAGTGGATATTGCCTACACAACCATTACAGACGAGGAAGTTCCCGTTCAGGTCAGCGTTGACCTGGTGGATTTCAGGCTGGACCGGTCCATTGACGGCATCATCGTGGATTCCCGAAAGTATGGCTCTCTAAAAGAGCTGACCGAACAGGAGCTTGTTGATCCGGATTTTGACGAATTGGTAGCCTTCTCCGAAGAACAGCTTGCAAAAGTCGCCCTCCACGGAATCCGTGATAAGGTCGTTCAGCGTTTTGCCGAAAGCGGCGAAGAAATCCAGATACAGTATCATGTGAATGGCTATTACTACAACCATTACAATGTGGTGGACGGGGCCGCCAGATATGTGGACGGCCCCTATGATACGCTGGAAGAAGCTGCCAAGGAAATGCGAGGCTACCATCCCCAGGCAGTGGAAATTGATGATACCGCACCGGACGTCGAGGAAGATCCCTTTGATGACATTGACCCCCAACAGGTTCGGGAAGAATTGGCCAAGAGCGGAATCGTGGATGGAAAACTGGTTGACCCGGAGGCCCTAAATAACACACCCTTTATTCGTCAGGTTATGACAGATGTGGGAGCAGCAGAGCCGTTTCCCACTTTATCTACCACCCAGCGTCCGCAGAATCGGCCCCATACACTCCATCCCGAAATTTCCGCAGATGAGCGCAGAAACTATCGCATCCGCACAAATGATCTGGGTGCAGGTGTCCCTATTGAACGCTTCTACCACAATGTTCATGCCATAGAGCTGCTGCACAAACTGGAATCCGAAAATCGGCTGGCCACGCCAGATGAACAGGATATCCTTGCTGAATATGTAGGCTGGGGCGGTCTGCCCCAGTTCTTTGAGGAAAGCAACGCCCATTACGCCGAACTGAAAGCCCTCCTGTCAGAGGACGAATACACCGCCGCCCGGGAATCTACCTTGACAGCGTTCTACACCCCGCCTGTGGTGATCCGGGCCATGTACCAGGGCCTTGCCAATCTGGGCTTCCAGACCGGCAATATCCTGGAACCCAGCTGCGGCGTTGGCAACTTCATGGGTCTGCTGCCGGAGAATATGGAAAATTCCAAAATGTACGGCGTAGAGCTGGACAGCATTTCCGGGCGCATTGCCCAGCAGCTGTACCAGAAGAACAGCATTGCGGTACAAAGTTTTGAGAAAACCGATCTACCGGACAGCTTCTTTGATGTGGCCATTGGCAACGTGCCCTTTGGGACCTTCAAAGTGCCGGATAAGAAGTACGACAAGTACAATTTCCTGATCCATGACTATTTCTTTGCCCGTGCCTTGGATAAGGTACGCCCCGGCGGCGTGGTGGCCTTCATTACCAGCAAGGGCACCATGGACAAGGAAAATCCTTCTGTGCGAAAGTACATTGCCCAGAGGGCGGACCTTCTCGGTGCCATCCGACTGCCCAATGATACGTTCAAGGCCGCTGCCGGTACGGAGGTCACTTCCGACATTCTGTTCCTGCAAAAGCGCAGCGGTATGACGGACCTGGAGCCGGACTGGGTACATCTGGAAACCGATGAAAAGGGGCTGAAAATGAACGCCTACTTTGTCTCCCATCCGGAAATGGTTCTGGGGCAAATGCAGAAAGTGTCCGGCCCTTACGGTATGGAAACCACCTGTATTCCCCAGCAGGGGCAGAGCCTGGAATCCCTGCTCACTGCCGCCATTGGCCAAATCCAAGGCGAAATGCAGAATGTAGACCTGGACGACCTTCCTGTGGAGGAGGCGGACACCCTGCCTGCTGACCCCAGTGTACGGAATTTTAGTTTCGCCGTTGTGGACGGAAAGCTGTACTTCCGGGAAAACAGCCGGATGGATCCGGTATCTGTATCGGCCACCGCCGAGCAGCGCATCCGTGGGCTTATCGGTATCCGGGACTGTGTGCGAAAGCTCATTGAGTACCAGACCGAGGATTATCCAGAGGCCATGATCCAGGAAGCGCAGGTGCGCTTAAATGCCCTCTATGACAGCTTTGCGGAAAAGTATGGCCGGATCAACAGCCGTGCCAACAGTACCGCCTTTTCCTCTGACAATGCCTACTATCTTCTGTCCTCCCTGGAGGTGCGGGACAGTGAGGGTAATTTCATACGGAAAGCGGATATGTTCTCCAAGCGCACCATTCGGCAAAAAATTTCCGTCACCTCTGTGGATACCGCCTCAGAGGCCTTGGCCCTGTCACTGGCTGAAAAAGCAAAAGTAGATATGCCCTACATGGTAGAACTGACCCGCAAAAGTGAGGAAGAAATTTTGTCCGATTTGACAGGCGTAATTTTCCTGAACCCAGAGCATGACGGAAATGAGGATGCTGCCCATAAATACTTGCCCGCAGATGAATACCTTTCCGGCAATGTCCGGGAAAAGCTGCGCACCGCCAGGGCGTTTGCGGAAGCGGTTGATAGTTATACCATCAATGTGCAATCCCTGGAAGCGGTGCAGCCTGTTGACCTGACGGCCAGTGAGATTTCTGTCCGGCTGGGTGCTGCCTGGCTTCCAACTGAGGTCGTGCGGGACTTTACCTTTGAGCTACTGCGGACACCCTACTATCAGAGACGGAACATCAAGGTGCATTACAGCACCTATACCGGCGAGTGGAACATTGACGGAAAAAGCCTGGACCGAGGGAACGTCCGCTCCGAGAACACCTTTGGCACAGAGCGCATCAACGCCTACAAAATCATTGAGGAAACCCTGAATCTGCGGGATGTACGGATATTCGACTATGAATATGATGACTCCGGTAAAAAAGTGGCCATCCTCAACACGAAGCAGACCGCCATTGCCCAGGGGAAGCAGGAGCAGATCAAACAGGAATTTGCGGATTGGATCTGGGCTGACCCCAATCGCCGGGAACGGCTGACCACGCTTTACAATGAGAAATTCAACAGCATTCGCCCCAGAGAGTACGACGGAAGCCATCTGAATTTTGTAGGGATCAACCCGGAAATCACCCTGCGGCCTCATCAGGTGAATGCCATTGCCCATATTCTCTATGGTGGAAATACCCTGCTTGCCCACACGGTGGGGGCTGGGAAGACGTTCGAGATGGTAGCTGCCGCCCAGGAGAGCAAGCGGCTGGGGCTGTGTCAAAAGAGCCTGTTTGTGGTGCCCAATCATCTGACCGAGCAGTGGGCCGCTGAATATTTGCAGCTTTATCCGGCGGCCAATATTCTGGTAGCTACCAAAAAGGATTTTGAAACAAAAAATCGGAAACGGTTTTGTTCCCGAATCGCTACCGGCGACTACGATGCCATCATCATCGGCCACAGCCAGTTTGAGAAGATCCCCATGTCCCAGGAGCGGCAAAAGTTTATTTTGGAGCAGCAAAAGCAGGAAATTCTGGACGGCATTCGGGAGCTGAAGCGCAACAACGGCGACAATTTTTCCGTGAAGCAGCTGGAGCGCAGCCGAAAAAGCATTCAGCAGAGATTGGAAAAGCTCAATGACCAGAGCCGAAAGGATGATGTCATTACCTTCGAGGAGTTGGGGGTGGACCGTATTTTTGTGGACGAGGCCCACATGTTCAAAAATCTCGCCGCATTTACGAAAATGCGCAATGTGGCCGGTATCTCCCAGACGGAAGCCCAGAAGTCCAGTGACCTCTATATGAAGTGCCGCTACTTAGATGAGCTGACCGGAGGCCGGGGCGTGGTGTTTGCCACCGGCACACCAATTAGCAACTCCATGGTGGAGCTTTATACCATGCAGAAATATCTGCAATACAACGCCCTGAAAGAGAATGACCTGCTCCATTTTGATGCCTGGGCCTCCACCTTTGGAGAGGCCGTCACCGCCATCGAACTGGCCCCGGAGGGTACCGGCTATCGAGCCAAGACCCGTTTTGCCAAGTTCTACAACCTCCCGGAGCTGATGTCCATGTTCAAGGAAATTGCGGATATTCAGACGGCGGATATGCTGAAGCTGCCGGTGCCGGAGGCGGAATACCACAATGTGGTGCTGAAGCCATCGGAACAGCAGAAAGAAATCGTCGCCAGTCTTTCCGAGCGGGCAGAAAAGGTGCGCAATAAGCAGGTGGATTCCAATGAGGACAATATGCTGGTCATTACCAACGACGGACGGAAGCTGGCACTGGATCAGCGGCTGATCAATCCCATGCTGCCGGACAGCGATACGGGAAAGGTTGCTGTCTGTGCGGAAAATGTGTACAACATCTGGGAACGGACGGCAGCGCAAAAGTCCACGCAGATGGTCTTCGTTGATCTGTCCACGCCCCACAATGACGGACAGTTCAATGTGTATGACGATCTGAAAAAGAAGCTGCTGGACAAAGGCATCCCGGAATCCGAGATCGCCTACATCCACAACGCCAAAACAGAAGCCGCCAAAAAGGAGCTGTTCGGAAAGGTGCGCTCCGGCGAAGTACGTGTTTTAATTGGTTCCACCCAGAAAATGGGTGCCGGGACCAACGCTCAGCGGAAGCTCATTGCCTTGCACCATATGGATTGTCCCTGGCGGCCCTCGGATTTGCAGCAGCGGGAGGGACGTATTATCCGTCAGGGCAATGAGAATCCCAAGGTAGACATCTACACCTATGTGACGGAAAACACCTTTGACAGCTACCTGTATCAGCTGGTGGAGGGGAAACAGAAGTTCATCGGTCAGATCATGACCTCCAAATCCCCGGTCCGCAGTGCGGAGGACATTGATGAAACCGCTTTGAGCTACGCCGAGATCAAGGCACTATGTTCCGGCAATCCCCACATCAAGGAGAAAATGGACCTGGATATTGAGGTGCAGAAGCTGAAACTCCTGCGCTCAAACCACATGAGCCAGCGGTATGCTTTGGAAGATCAGCTGATTCGGAAGTTCCCCAAGGAGATCGCTTCCATGCACCAGTGGATCGACGGTCTGGAAGCGGACATGGCCCTGCTGAAAGACAAAACCCAGCCAAACGCGGATGGATTCTGCCCCATGGTGATAGGCGGCCAGACCTACACCGAAAAGAAAGCTGCCGGCACTGCACTCTTGGAAGCCTGCAACGCCCTGACCAGTGCCGACCCGGTCCCCCTTGGTTCTTACCGGGGATTGGAACTGACACTCTGCTTTGACAGCTTTGAAAAGCTGTTCAAAATTTCCATGCAGGGTACGCTGACCTACAAGGTTGGTCTTGGAACGGATGTGTTCGGCAACATTCAGCGTATGGATAACCTGCTGGAAAGTATGCCCACACGGCAGCTGGACTACAAGGAGAAGCTGAAAAATCTGGAAATCCAGGTGGAGATTGCCAAGCAGGAGGTAGAAAAGCCCTTCCCCAGAGAGGAGGAACTGAAAGCGAAATCCGCCCGGTTGGATCAGCTGAATATTCTGCTGAACATGGACAAACGGGAAAATGAGATCGTAGACGGCGTGCAGGATGAGGGCGAAATCCAACCCCAGCGGGAATCCCGTGGGTGGGACAGGTAAACACTTCGCACATTTGTCACCCGGTTTGGGATACGGTATAATGGAAGAAAAAAGCAAAGGAGCTGTCCATGATGCTGTTTGCAAAGAAGAAAATGCGTTATGTAACCCTGAGTGATTCCGAGCTGCGCCTTGCAAAGTACGCCCTCATTCAATTCCGCAATGCCCTCATTGCCAAGGGGCTGCCCACCGAGGACGTGAACACGCTCCTATTGAAGCTCTACAAGTAAACGAATCCACACGAACAGCACCTGCTTGACACAGCGGGTGCTGTTTCTCTACCCCAAAAGAAAGGGAGTTGATTTTATCACCAATCAAGAACTGAACACCCTGCTCTATCAAAAAATGTTTGCGGAGCAGGAACGCTACCAGCAGTACCTTTTGTCGCTGCCCCCGGAAGAAATTCTGAATCGTGCCTATGCGTACACCACCAGAGAGGACATTCTGCTGTCTCTGGAGTATAACGATTTGACCGACAAGCAGTGCCAGGCACTTTTGAAGTCTCCCTGCCCTCTAAGTGATGTTTTCCAGGCATGGGAGAAGTGTGAAAGTTCCCACATGGAGGAACTCTGGTTTGCTGTGGAAGATCGTGCGAATACGGTCATTCAGGCAGCGAAAGCCAAATCCCACCGGGAGGAGCGATAGTCTATGGCCTACTTCACCCCGGAGGACATTCAACAGGCCAAACAGCTGGATCTGCTGACATACCTTCAAATTTATGAGCCGGACCAGCTGGTAAAGGTATCCGGCGATACCTACTGCACCAAAGAACACGATTCTCTCAAAATCAGCAACGGAAAATGGCACTGGTTCTCCCGACAAATTGGCGGCAAAACAGCCCTTGACTATCTTGTAAAGGTCAGGGGCTGTTCCTTTTTGGAGGCCATGGAAATCATCCAGGGGAAACCGTTGCCCAAGGCAATTCCCACACCGGCTCCAAGGCAGGAGCCGAAACGGCTTTTGCTCCCGGAGCGGAACGACAACGCCGATACGGTCATCCGCTACCTGAAAGGCCGGGGCATCCATGATGTTATTATCCGCTTCTGCATGGAAAACGACCTTCTCTTTGAATCCAGGAAATACCACAGTGCCGTGTTCCTGGGCTATGACAAGGAAGGCGTTCCCCGCTACGGCAATGTCCGGGGAACCGTTGGGGACTACAAGGGAGAATTGTCTGGCAGCGACAAGCACTACTCCTTCTCCATTCCTGGAAACAGCCAGACCGTCCATGTTTTTGAATCTGCCATTGACGCACTAAGCTACGCCACCCTGGAGTTGTTCGAAGGCCGGAATTGGTGTAAGGATCACTTGCTATCTCTTGCAGGCGTGTTTGTCACCAAGCGGGAGAACGTGGTTCCGGCGGCGCTGTCCCGGTATCTGGCAGATCACCCGGAGATCCAGCTTCTGCGGCTCCATCTGGACAACGACGCCATTGGTCGGGGTGCGGCAGCTGGAATCGTGGGCGGCCTGCGGGACCGATATGAGATCTGGGACGAGCCGCCCAGGTGGGGCAAGGATGTTAACGACCAGCTGAAAATCAGAGTTGGCTTGAAGCGGAAGGAGGAATACAGTCGTTGAAAATCAATATCTATCAAATCAACCAGGACCGGGACACCCAGCGGCTCAAATTCATGGGCCTGGATGCCGTCCGCAAGGTGCTGCGATCCGCAGAGCCGGATTGTGCCGCATACGATAAGGTCTATTCCGGGGATGTGAAATGCCGGAATCTGGAGGATGTGTTTGTCCTCTTTCAATCCGGCCAACCGGAGGGCTTTCCGGGCCACAGTCTGTCCGTTTCGGATGTCGTGGAGGTGGAGGATGCCGCCAGCATCACACCGGGCTTTTATTTCTGTGACAGCATCGGCTTCAAGGAGATCCCTTTTCAGCCGGAACTTGCCAACGATGTTGTCCAGTCACCCACCATCCAGGTGGTCCTGGTGGAGCCTGGAAAGTTGGCCCGGATTGCGGAAATCGGCACCACCCTGGATGCCATGCAGCAGACCGTAGGCGGCGACATTGAAGCCTATTACCCTTTCGAGGAACAGGTCTGTATCGTCTGCAACGAGGAAGGAAAAATCAACGGTCTGCCCCTGAACCGGGCCATCCGGGATGCGGACACAGGGGATATTGCGGATATTATCGCCGGCACTTTCTTCATCTGCGATTGCAGCGGAGAATCCTTCGGCAGTCTGTCCACGGAGCAGCAGAAGCGGTATCTGGAAAAATACCGTCTCCCAGAACGGTTCTTCCGTTCAAGAGACGGCATTGAATCTGTGCCTTATAAGCCTCAAAATCTGGAGCGATGAATCCTACGGAGGAGCGGAGGTGATGCCCATTTGAACATAAAATCCACAGCATCCTGCGGCTGCGGCAAGCCCAGGACTACCCCTATTTCTCCGGAGGAAAAACGATGGCTGCGAGAGAAAGTGTATGAATCCCGCTACGATGAGGTTATGCAGGCCCGACGGGAGGCATGGCTGTTTCTTCGGCCCGGTCATAAAAAGAGCTATTGATAGGAGGTTTGTCTTTTATAGAGCAAGCATCGCCTTTTGTCCCCAAAAGGCAGCTTGTCAGGGCGTATCCCTGAAACCCTCTGTCTATAAGGAGTGAAATGAACAATAGGAACTATGAAATTAAGGTCCGGCTAACACAAGCGGAAATGGTACATCTAACCCGGCTGGTCAGTGCTTCCGGTCTGTCCCGAGAAACCTATCTGCGCAAGCTTATTTCCGGCGTTGTACCAAGGGAAGCACCGCCTCCTGACTTTTTTGACATGGTGCGAGAGCTGCATTACATCGGGAACAACCTCAACCAAATCGCTATGAAAGCCCATGCGTTGAATGTCATTGATGCCAAGCACTATGACGACAGCGTTCTGCTGTTTGAGGAAGCTGTTCAGAAAATCCTGTCAGCGGTTCTTGATCCTGTACCTATGGAGTGCTGACCTATGGCAGTTACCTCTATCTGGCGTGTCCATGGCCACATTGGGAAGGTTCTGGACTATGTGGAAAACGCGGAGAAAACTACCGCCGTTTCCAGCGGCGACGGTGACTTGTCCGATGTCATTGACTACGCCATCCAGCAGCGCAAGACCAGTCAAACCCAGGTGCGGGACGGAGAGGAAGTGGTTCAGCGATTTGTGTCCGGCATCAACTGCCATCCCAATACCGCAAAAATGGAGATGCAGAAGATCAAGAAATTCTACGGGAAAGAGGATGGTGTCATTGCTTACCACGGCTACCAGTCCTTTGCTCCCGGCGAGGCCACCCCAGAAATTGCCCATGAAATTGGGATCAAGCTGGCACAGCAGCTGTGGGGGGATCGGTATCAGGTGCTTGTAGCCACCCACCTGGACCGTGCCAACCATCTGCACTCCCATTTTGTTATCAATACGGTCTCCTTTGTGGACGGCATCAAATACCACCGCACCAAGGAGGATTATCAAGAAATGCGCCGTGTCTCAGATGCACTGTGCCGGGAGTACGGCCTGACGGTGATTCGCAATTCCAAAGGCCGGGGCATGACTTACAACGAATGGGCCGCCGAAAAAGGTGGAAAGCCTACCCTGCGCAGCGTCATCCGCTCCGACATTGACCGTGCCATTCTGGCCTCCACCACCCAGCGGAATTTTCAGGAAGCCATGCAGGCCATGGGCTACACCTTCAAAACCCGCACCCCGGATGGGCAGCCCCTCAAATATCCGGCGTTAAAGCCACCCGGTGCGAAAGGCTACTTTCGTTTTCACCGGCTGGGGCCTGGGTATTCTCTGACCGAAATCCTGGACCGGGTTTACGACAATGTACGCAGGCAAACCCCATTCCCGGAGGCGGACCGGATGGCAAAGCAGCGAAATCCCTTTATTCCTTATCCCAAAGCCAAGGGCATTCACGCCCTGTATCTGCGCTACTGCTATGAGCTGCGCATCATCCAAAAGCATCCGGCATCCGTGAAACGGGTGCCTTTTTCTATGCGGCAGGATCTGATCCTTCTGGATAAGCTGGATGCGGAGACCCGCTTCCTTGCCAAGCACGAATACGGCACCGCCGCCGAACTGGAATCCCACAAGAAAAAATCCACAGGTAGAATCTCCGATCTGGAGCAGGAGCGAAACACCCTTAGAAACCAGCTTCGGGCAGCTACCCGCAGGGAGGATGCCCCCGCGGTGGAAAGCCTTAAATCCCGTATCAAAGAGGTATCCTCTGAGATAAAAACACTGCGTCAGGAGGTGAAATTATGTGACGGAATTGAAACCCGTTCCGCTCTGATGGAGCGGAATCTGGAGCAACTACAGCAGGAACAGGAAATCGAAAGAAAGGAGGAAGAACAGCATGAGCTATTCCGGCGAGGCGGCAGATCAAGTCGTCCGGCTGAGTTTGAACGGCGTTGAGGTGGCTGCAAAGCTGTCCGGCTCCGCCGCCAAGCAGCTGGCCATCATGATTTACGCCATTCTGAAAGACCAGAAGAAAACCAAAGGCAAGATTCGCCTGACCAATATGCTCCGCTCCGGCAAGGAACTAAAGGTGTTCGCCGTCAAGGATGGAGACCTGCAGGAATTCTGCCAGGAGGCCAAGAAGTACGGTGTTCTTTATTGTGTCCTCAAAGACAAAAACGCCACCGATGGCATTACGGACATTATGGTGCGGGCAGAGGACGCCGCCAAGGTCAACCGCATTTTTACCCGGTTCGGTCTTGCCACTGTGGATTTGGCGTCTCTCAAAACAGAGATTGTCAAGGAGCAGAATAAGGCCCGTACCGAGGAGGACGCAGATGTGCGCTCCGGTTCTGACAAACCCCATAACGATGATTTCGTGAAGGAGCTGTTTGGTGAGGACCCGGAGAAACACATTGTGGAGGAAAACCCTCTGACCGGACGGACCGAGGCCGAACATCCGTCCGAGAGTACATCGCTGAACAGATGGGGCGAAGAAATCTTTTTGGATAACCCGCCCTCCGTCCGTGAGGCGATGAAAATCATTCGGCAGGAACGGGCTGCAAGCCAGCCCCAGAATACCATTGCCGAAAAGGCGGTGGAAAAAATTGCGAAAGGAAAGGAACGATGAAATGAACGAAATTTTTGACAAGGAGGAATGGGCCAGCCGCAAGCAGCAGGACCGGGAAGCTGCCTATGCCATGGTAGATGACACTCTGAAAAAGATGGGTACAAACGAAAAGGCTTTCCAGACCTACCTGGATGTGCAGTCCAAATTCGAGCGGTATTCCGTCAGCAATGCCTTGTTGGTTGCCGCCCAGAAACCGGAGGCCACCGATCTGGGAGATGCCAATTTCTGGCGTGGCCGGGGCGGCTATATCCGAAAGGGAGAATCCGGCATTCTTCTCATGGAGCCAGGAAATTCCTACACTCGAAAGGATGGTTCCAAGGGTGTCAACATCCATATCAAGCGTGTCTTTGATATTTCCCAGACCACGTTGACCCCCACAAAGCAGCCTGCTGTCAGCCAGGACACCCGGCTGCTTCTCAACGCTATGGTGCGCTACGCCCCCTGCAAAGTGGACTTCCGGGACGAGCTGCCGGATGGGCAAAGTGCCCTCTACAGTCCCCAGGAGAAAACCGTCTTTGTTCGGCGGGGCCAGTCCATGGAGGACGTATTCCGGGGTGTGGCCCAGGAGCTTGCCCACGCCTATCTGGATACCGGGAACTACAGCCGGGAAAACAATATATTTCTCGCCCAGTGTGTCGGCAACATTCTCTGCCAGCGCAATGGGATCGATGGCAAAAGCCTTGCCGTCACGGAATTCTTTCAGCAAAGCTTCCGTTTCTGCGGAAACAACGGCGTTTTTATCAGCGGCATCTTCTTTGGGCGTAATCAGCACCGGGCTTGAATTATTGGACGAATTCCCCACGGCCGGTGTTCCTGCCGCCGGAGTACCCTGAACTTTATCTTTCTGATATGTTATCGAAACATCCTGTTTCCCGTTGTATTCCGGCGTAACAAGTTCTGCACCGCCACCGGCCTTGACGTCATATTGCCCGGACAGAGACGGACGTTGAGCTGTTGTATTATCCTGTTTATTCTGTACCGGAGCAACAACAGGCGTTGCTTTCGGAATAAAATTTAATGCGGAGGCATCGTTTAGCGAAATTTCTCCTGAAGATGGCTGCCTGCCAGAGCGATTTGTATTGCCGGCCGGGACTTTTTGCCCGCTTATGATGTCTTCATAGCTTAAGCCGCCATTATTTTGTGTCGCATTTTGCGCCCCAGAAAATGAATTATTTTCAAAAAACGCAGCGCCGGCTCCCGATGTACCACTATTTCCAGACGCACTGTTATTTCCCGGCGTACTATTATTTCCCATGGTCGGCCGAGAGGTTCCGCCATTACCGTACACATCCTCATACTGCCCGGCTTCAAGGCCGTTTTCAGGTTTGGAAGCATGCGCCGACTGAAGATCCCACTCGTTCGTTTTGGCATAAACGGTATTTTCCAACCCGTCAGAATCTGCACGACGGAGCTTTAGGCAAACAATCCGTTTTCCGCTGCGCAAAACCATATCACCCATGCCTTCAACAATAATCAAACGGTTGTTCGGCCCGGCTGTCCGGAAACCTACGGGTGTTTCGGAACGCTCGACAATCAACGTAACAATCGGCCGTTGTACAGCAGTCAGAGCTTTGTCTCCCAAATCAATATATGTGAATATGTTATCACGCCAAACGCGCTCCGGCGCAATAACAATATCATCGGGATTGGGAACATATACTTCAATATCAAACCTGAATTTCGTCGGATCGACAGGAATTTTTTCAATCCAGTCTTCTTTTTGCAAATTACGCGTAAATGTTGCATCCGCACTGGTTCCGTCCTGACTGTAACTGTTGGCGTTTATGTGGCCGCCGCCCGTTCCTGCCCCGATAACCGCAGAGCCGTTGGCATTCTGGCGGTTTTTAACAACTTCTATATCAATAATAGCATTAGTAATGCGGTCGGTATTTACCGTTTCGCTCTGAACATAAAAAACATATTTATTACCGGAACGACCAAAAACAATCATATTGGTATCCACTCCGACAAACTGCGACGAATCCGGATAAACCATCAAGCTTGAAGGCCCCTGTATTTCCGCATTAAACGACTGTCCGTCGCCGATATAGACATTCTCAATAACTTCCCAATTCGGAAAATTAATCAGAGTATACATTCCTTCGCGGACTCTGACCGGCAAAACCAACTCCGGTGTCCAATAATATTTGGTATACCCCGGCCGCGTCTGCCCTTCTCCCATGTGCTGCAGAGGATCTTTCCACGCGCTCTGCATCATACCAAGCGATCCGACGCCCCCCAGATAATTTAAATTGGTAGCTGCATAATTCCCCTGGCTTTGATCCGCGTTCTGATCCAGATTATCCTTGGTTACCTGAGCCTCGGCCAAAGTTGCAAGTACCCCCAACGATAAAATTGCCGCTGATAAAATGTTCAATACTTTAGTCATTATGCATACCCTAAACATTCAATTAATTTGTTTTGCGTTCAACCTGTTTATAGTCAAGGACGGTAAATCCCAACGGATTTTTCAGCCTTTCGCCAAATTTAACCCGTTTGGCACGGTATCTTATCTTAACGGAAGCCACCCACACGCTCAAACGGGGCGTTTCATATTCCGGCATCATATCTTCAACCCGAAATTCCACTTGCCACCAAGTTTCACCGTTTACGCCGCCAACCTCGGTTACAGAAGAAATTTTTATATTACGGGTAATATTATGCTTGCGGATAAGCTCAATCGCCGCATCGGCAAATTCCTTACGGAATTTATCATAAACTCCGGTTGTAGACATCTCCTGTATCGTACTGCCTGTCCCCCAGCGCTGCTCCATTTCGTCAACATCATTGACAAACGTATTACGAAGGAGAACATATTCCCTGACAAAAATTTCCGTCAAATATTTATGTTCATAGATATTTTTCACCGGGTGGATAGTATATATCTGATCTTCTTTGTTTGAGAAGCTGAACAAATACGGTTCAATCCGATACAGCGGCATTATGGCGAATACGACATACGTCAGAATCAAATTACAACACAGGCTGACGGCAAAGATGATGGCAAAAGCCCGTGCCGTCCACAGATAGCGTTTTTCCGTTGCATTCTCGACAACAATATCTGCATTTCCGGAACGCCGATGCGGGCGTGCCGGACGGGGCTGCGGCGCCGCTTTGGCTCCTCCTCCCTCCAAGAGCAGTTTTTTTGTATTGTCAGAAGAAATCTGTTCAGCCATCAGCCGTACCTCTAATTCAGCTCATTGCCCGGAACCAGTCCGGCAGCGTCTTCGGCAGTTCCACCTCTATACAGGCACAGGGGGAAAGCTTAAGTTCGTACACGTCTTTACCTATTCCGACGGGTTCAGGCTCGTAATAACTGCCGACCAGATTGCAGGCGGCTAAAATTAAGACGGCAAATACCAAAATCAGCGCTTTATACATGGTTTTTCCTCTTTTTAAAATAACCCTTTTATATAATTAGAACTTTTAATTTTAAAAGTCTAACGAGAAAACAAATTGCCGCAACTTATCAACAGGCTAAATTGCACCATGTTTAGTATAGCACGAAAATGTTTAACAATATTTTAAATCTCGATTTCGCTTTGAAAATAACTATAGACGACAAATCCGAGAGGATTTAACAG
>ERZ779865.1438-NODE-1438-length-17428-cov-6.851954_pt1 | contig 17428 bp, 13 predicted proteins | sample MGYA00433088_ERZ779865 | MGnify/ENA primary metagenome ERZ779865 (study PRJEB29588, sample SAMEA2151703) | human gut metagenome | biome: human gut; feature: human-associated habitat; material: faeces | place: Denmark | collected 2008/2010 ... | reverse complement strand
GTAAACTGTGAGATGAATATAATCATCATACCAGAATTGTATATTAAAATGCACTTGATAAATACATTACATCATTGGAGGCAAATCCGCACTGCGGACTTAGGTACAGCCTGTCCAGAGGAACTATCTTCGCAGCCTCGCCGTGGAAGGGAAGTCCCTGCCCGTGCAATGAACAGCAGACCGTCAGCTCATAAAGTTCTGCCGCAGTTGAACTTAATATGAGCAGGAAAGTGCCGAATACAGCGAACCGCCGTTTTCCATGAAAGCGACGGTTCGGCATTTATGAGGTCTGAAATTACTTTACGATAAACTGCTGTATCTTTGAGGTCAGGTCAGATATAACGTTCTCGTCTGTGGAATGTATCCGTAAAACCAGAGTTTTGCTAAGGTCAAGACTAAAAATACCCATTATTGATTTAGCGTCAATAATATATCTGTCCGCTGCGATATCCACGTCGCAGCTGCAAAATGTTACAGCGCTTACGAAGTCCTTTACGTCGTTTACCGACATCAGCCTGATAGTTATTTCAGTCATTGGTGATTCTCTCCATTCTTTCGTTTATTTCTGCGGGGGAAGGCATAACTTTTAACGCTCCCCTGCGTTCCGTAACGATTCCTGCTGCGGAATTTGCATAGTTCAGTATTCCCGTGAGTTCCTCGGCGGAATAATTCCTCAAACCGTATTTCAGCACCTTCGCCAGGATCCCACCGCAGAAAGTATCGCCCGCGCCTGTTGTTTCTATTGTGTTTGCGGGAACCGCAGGCGCGAATGCGCTGTTTTCGCCGCAATAGGCGCGGCTTCCGTTCTTTCCGAGGGATAAAAGCAGCAGCTTTATATTGCCGTATCTGCCGCGCAGGATTTCCACCGCGCGGTCAAAATCCTGCTCCCCTGTGAACCACTGTATTTCGTTATCCGAGATTTTCAGAATATCGCATTCGGATATTCCGTAAGCGATTTTTTCCCGTGCCTTGTCAAGGCTGTCCCACAGATTTTCACGAAGATTTGGGTCAAACGAAATGATCGCGCCGCTTTCCTTTGCCGTTTCGACAGCCTTTTTTGTAGCCGCTTCGCATATTTCGCCCGTCATTGAAAGCGAGCCGAAATGAAAGATACGGGAATTTTGTACCAGCTTATAATCTATATCTGATTCGCTCAGCATCATATCCGCGCCGGGGTTTCTGTAAAAGGAAAACTCGCGGTCTCCGCCGGGCAATGTGTGGACAAAGGCAAGCGTTGTGTTTACAGATTCGTCCGTTACCAGTCCGTCTGTATTTATCCCCGCTTCCCGCACTACCGCTTTAAGCTGCCTGCCGAAAATGTCGTTCCCCACCTTGCCTATGAACGCGGTTTTGTAGCCCTGTTTATTCAGCATTGCAAGCACATTGCAGGGAGCACCGCCGGGGTTTGCTTCCATGATAGGATTTCCGTTCTCGCTGATACCGTTTTCGGTGAAGTCAATCAGCAGTTCGCCGAGAGCGCATACGTCAAATTCAGCCATAATTATTCCTCCGCGCAGGCAAGTCCGAACAGTTCGGCATTGCCGCTCAATTCGTCTGAAAGATCATACACCGCGTTCGTTATAACATACTCTCCGTTGTTCACGAAAACCTCGATCATATTTCCGTCAATGTAAGCCTCGATTTCCGCAGCGCCGTCCAGCGCCGGAGTTTCAAAGGTGTTGCAGATCTCCGTGTGATTTCTGATAACTGCGCTTCTGTCGGTAATTATACGGTTATTTTCATTTCTGACAACATACCCGCCGATGTTGAGCGACTCTCCGTCAGAAAGCCTTGATTTTACCATGAATATGCCCTCCGGAGCGGAGATTTTCCTGCTGAACCGTGCCCTTACGCTGGGGTGCGGTCTGAAGAAAATGTGTCCTTCCTTAACTTCGCAGACGCGGGGCATACTGAACATTCCTATCGTGTTGTCATCGGCAGGCTCAGGCATTCTGAGCCATGCGATCACTACTCTCCGGCCATCCCTGTCCGTGGTACTCTGCGGCGCATACAGGTCCAGACCGTAATCGAGGAACTGAAAATCGCTTCCGATGTTCATTGAACAGGTTTTTTCATCAAAATCAACCAGCGTGCAAACCGCCTGATTTCCGTATTTTGTACCCATTGGCGAAAATACAAGCACATCTGAGCCGTCAACTCTGAAATAATCGGGGCACTCCCACATCCAGCCGTAGCCGTCAGCCGCAGCGTAATTGACATACTCCCAGCTGGTAAGGTCGGCGCTTCTGTAAAAAAGCAGCCTGCCCTTATTTTCAACGGTCGTTCCAAGAACTATGTAGAATTTTCCGTCCTCGCCCTGCCAAACCTTCGGGTCGCGGGTGTGGTTGCGGTCGCCAGTCTTGCTGTCGGTAACTGGCGGGATAATCGTAGTCTTGCCGCCGAAATTATCGAAGCTGTACCCGTCCTCGGACGAGATATGGAGCTGTGCAGCGGTGAATTTATCGTCCAGACAGCAGTTCACATTTTCGGGGTCGGGAACGTTGTAATTCACGCCCGTATAAAACAGGTGCATAGCGCCGTCTTTTTCAATAGCGCTGCCTGAAAAACAGCCGTCCTTGTCGTCCGTCTTTGTGGGGAAAAGCGCTATATCAAGGTGCTTCCAGTTCGTCAGGTCGCTGCTCACGGCGTGACCCCAGTGCATTCTTCCCCACCTCGGGGCGTAGGGAAAATGCTGATAGAAAAGATGGTATTCGCCGTTGTAGTATATGAATCCATTGGGGTCGTTTATCCAGCCCCGGGGCGCTTTAAGGTGTAATTCGCTCATTTTTTTCCTCCTGTTATAATATATTTACCGGTAAAAACCTTAGAAAAGACAAGTTTCGGTTTCCTTGTCAAAGAAATACGACATAAACTACAATGAAGAGTCAGTAAATCTGGTGCTGGAAATATAAGTAAAGAGAGCCGGCGAGGAACTGACATGACCAGCAAGCGGCTTCAGAAAAACGGAGCCGCCTTAATTCCACATCATAGAATTTTGTCGAAATCACATGAATAATTCCGCGGGAAAGGATACATAACAATAAAGCACCTGTCATGTGGTCGGTACTGCAACCAACGTTTTCCAGGAAAACTGCGCCTATATGTTATCGAAATATTGAGCTGTCAGTTGTGGATCTATAATATGAACAGCTCATTTGAAGCTGACTATATCGTCTAATCCGCACAGAACTATGCTGCCGTTACTTCTCCCGGATTCTTCAACGATTTTTTCATCGAAACCTGACTCCGAGAACAGATAATAATAAAATTCAGCCTTATCTTTGTAGTTTGACAGCTTTGCGGTCGCGTCAAGATATTCTGAATATCTGAATGGCTTCCCCTTGAATTTGCATTCACCTACCAGGTACTGGTCAGACTGCTTTGATATTGCAAGAAGGTCGATTTCTGTATCGGCAAGTTCAGTGTCCTGCCCGCGTCTTACTGTTGTTCTGCCCCACCATCTGCCCATTTTAGCATATCTGAATGGCAGCTTACCGGCCTTTTGCAATTCTCTGACATATTCGCGGCAGACGTCCTCAAATGGCATGGCTGCAAATTCATGAAGCAGCGGTTCAACCGAGTACTTGTATACTCCGTCCACATCTCCGCCTTCCAGTTCAGACATATTCGTGAACACAAAGGCGTACCAGAAGCGGAAGAAATTATCCGTTATCCGATACAAGCCCTTGTTTGAATTTGCTTTTTCCTTTATACTTTCCGAAATGGAAAACTCACGCTCTATAATTCCAAGCTCAATGAGGTTTTTCAGGTACACGCTGGTCTTCGATGTGTCGTCTATAAGCGACTTCATACTGATTTCATTCAGCTTTGTGTTTCCGAGAGCAACAGCCTCAATAATGGAGTTATAAACAGGCGTTTCGCGCAGCTCCTGGCGCAGCAGAAATTCTACCTCGCTGTAAAGAGCGCAGCCCTTTGAGAGAATGCTCTTTTTGATATTCTCTTCAAGCGTCCTGTTTCCATCGAATTGGTTCAGATAGTGCGGAATACCGCCAAGAATAGAATAAGCTATTACTTTTTCCTTTGGAGAATAATCCGGGAAAAATTTTGCTGCGTCATAAAACCCCATATCGGTCATTTTGTATATTCCGGTTGCACGACCGTAAAGCGGATTATTCTCTGCGAGCAGTTCTTTTTCAATAAAGCTCATTGCACTGCCGCAGAGAATGAGCATAATGTTTTCGTCTTTCAGCAGGTCGTCCCAGAGATTCTGCAAAACAGATGGAATGCTCTCATTGCCTTTGCACATATAAGGAAACTCGTCTATTACAACTAGCTTTTTCTTTTCGCCGTAAGGCAGTTCGGTTATGCTGCGGAATGCTTTCTCCCAATCTGTAAACTCAGATATATATGCGCTTGCAGGGATTTTCTCCTTTAACAGCTTTTCTGAAAAATTCTTCAGCTGGAGCTTGTCTGTGCATTCACGGCAGGAAAAGAACAGATGGGGCTTGTCCTTGCAGAATTGTTTTAACGTTTCGGTTTTGCCGACGCGTCTGCGACCGTACAATACGACCAGTTCGCCTTTATTACTGCTATAACGCTCTTCGAGAAAATTCAGTTCCGATTCTCTTCCAATAAACATATGTGCGCCTCATTTATAATCGTGATTTACTGAATCGTGATTTGATTATATTATACCCCATTTATTCGAAAAAATCAAGTGGGTAATCATTATCTCCGTGAATAAATTGCCCGGACAGACCAGCCTTGCGTCACTAGTTGTTGACTTGAAAACGCTATCGCTTCCGGCAAAATGATACCAAGCGTGAAGCTGCATTAAACATGTTGAAAAGCACCGATCTGTCTCCTGAGAAAATCTCACAGATACTCAACATTGACAGAAACATTGTCGATGAACTCTCAAAACAGGTCAGACAATAAACTATAAGCAGAAGCATTGAAAAACAACAAAGCACCTGTCATTGTGGCAGGCGCTTCTGCTTTATATTGAAATGTAACTTATGCATTCCGGTCAAGCGCCAGTCTGACTAAATCAACCGTCCTGTCCGCGAGGAACAGCGGTATATTAAGGACTTTTCCGTCAAACGACAGATTCATCAGTGAAAATCTCACCATGATCGTAGTCTGCTCCTGGTACTGCTGCGAGTATTTTTTCAGGCTCGTTGCCCTGACGTTCGTTCCAGCCTTGCACTCGACCGGGATAATATCATTGTCAAGCTGAACCACGAAATCCACCTCATACGGTGTTTCAGTCCAGTATCTCGGAGCAGTTTCGAACTGGCGCGAGAGGCTCTGCAAAACGAAATTTTCCGTAAGCGCGCCTTTGAACTCCGTGAAAAGTCTGTTGTTCTCTGCAAATGCGCTGGTCGCTAAGTGAGAATGCTTCCTGAGCAGTCCCACATCGGACATATAGATTTTGAACGCCGTCAGGTCATCATATGCAGACAGCGGAAGCCCCGGCTTGCTGATACGGAATGTCTTACGAACCAGGTCGGCATTGTAGAGCCAGTTAAGGGCGTTTTCATATTCCCTCGCCCTTGCGCCGTCCTTTACCGCGCTGTACAGGAACTTCTTGTTTTCCCTTGCAAGCTGCGACGGAAGGGAATCCCAGATGAGCTGTATTTTTGGTACGTCCGTTGGCTCTGCGTGCTTGGCGAAATCGTTCTCGTATGACATTATTATATTGGAAAGCACACGGTCGGTTTCCCTGATGTCCTGATCTTCCGTCCATACAAGAACAGGCTCCGGCATTCCGCCAACGACAAAATACATTTTGAGTTTCTCAATGAGCGGGTTAAAGAATGCGTCCGGAATCGGCGAAAAATCGTTTATCCCGGACAGATATGCGGCAAGATTCTCCGAACCGTCAGCCATGAGATATTCCGTAAAAGTCATGGGACCCATCTCAAGGAAATCCACCTTCCCCACCGGGAATCCCTGCGCGAGCTTTATTCCGAGAAGCGAACCCGCACTCGCCACATAGTATTCCGGAGCGTCCTCGCAGAAGTATTTCAGCGAATTGAGTGCTTCCGGACAAGCCTGTATCTCGTCAAAAATAATGAGCGTGTCCGGTGTGATCTTCTGACCGCTTGCCATTGCAAGGTTCTGCATTATACGGTGAACGTCCTTTGTTGACTGAAAGAACTGATGATATTCCGGCTCCTTATCGAAGTTGAAGTATGCGTATCCGTCCGCAAAACTGCGACCGAACTCCTGCAACGCCCAGGTTTTCCCGACCTGACGGGCGCCTTTTACTATCAGCGGTTTTCTGCGTTTTGAATCCTTCCATTTGTGCAATTCATTCAATACAAGTCTTTTCATTCAGACACCCCCATGATTTTATTATAGCAGTTAGTAGGCAGCAAGTCAAGCGCTTGTCACATTATTTTATATAATTATGTGAGTTTTATCACGTTTTTATTTATTATTCTGTGATATTTAGAAATGTACCCGTGCCTATACTCTTTTTTCACATGTGCATATTGTTATCTAAAAGCAACTTTATTTATATCTTATGGATTATTTAGTTTATCTTCCGGATATACTATACTGAATACACAGCCACAAAAATGGAGGTATTCAGATGATAGACCTTATCGGAATAGGAAAGCGCGTGAAAACTGCGCGTACAGAGCACAAACTCACCCGCGAAAAGCTCGCGGAAATCGTGAATGTAACTCCGCACTATATCTATGAGATAGAACGCGGAATGAAAGCAATGTCCCTTGAAACTCTTGCAAACATATCGTCGGCGCTGGAGCTTTCCTCGGACTACATTCTCTTCGGGAAATATCACAATCCTGACGACAGCGTTTTCGCAATGCTGGAGGAACTCAGCGAGGAAAAACGCCTGCGCGCGGAAAAGGCGTTCGCGGCTTTATTACCGTATCTGAAATAGAAATGGGGGACGCGAAGTCCCCCTGTTCTTATGAGATTTGTATTGCGTAACATTCCAGCCTGTTGCCGCTTATAGTTTGCTTCCTTCCAGGACAGTCTGATCTGCCGCATTTTGGCGACAGCCATATTATATAGCTTCCACTCTGCGTATAACTGCAGGTCACGAACGATGTAAGCGTGTATTTACCGCACAGCGGACAGGTCCACTTACAGGTCACATCAAAGCTTTCCGGCTGAATTCCATTGTTGATATCTTTCAGCGCTTGTCGTGACCTCCGGAACTGTGGTGGATACGCTTTCTGCCACACTTCTCTGTGGTCTTTCGTCTGCCTGGCAGCCTGTGAGCATAACCCCGCACAGCACTGCCGCTATGATTCTTCTTAATTTCATACTACTTCCTCCTTATTTTTGCGTAATTGGTTTACCTGCCGCGTACATTTGGCTGAGCGCCTTTACTTCGTGGGATTCAAGGCTGCGCGCAAGTTCCGCGAGTTCCCGGCTGTGGAACTCGTCAGAAGCCTTACGGCGGTCCAGAAGTGCGTTTAAAAGCACCGCGATTTTAATGTCGCTGAACTGCACCGACTGCGCCGGGAACTCTCTCCCGCCGGATATCATTCCGAAAATAGGCGACGATTCCAGCGGTATCTCGTAGCTTAAAATCAGCTCTTTCAGCTGCAGGATTTTCTTCCCGCCGAGGTAGGCTTCACAGCAGCAGTCGTCTCGCATTGTCACCAACAGATTGTCCGCGCTGTCTGCGGAAATTTCAGCACTTTCGCTGCGGATCACTACGCGTAACAGATTTGCTTCGCAGCACTGTTTGACCGTCAGGTCGAAAATAAGTTTAATGCATTTAAGAAATACGCCAAGAAGTACAACCTTCATTGGGGCTTTGTGCGTGACATTGATGAGGAATTGTACATAAATAATACAATCTACACTGAAGATATGTCAGGAGATAATTGGATTTCACTGGATGATGTGCTGAAATAAATTCTCAGCTTTGAATAAAATTAGAAATGAGCTACTGCACATAATGCAATAGCTCATTTTCGTATATTCCAAATCAACCAAATTGTTCTACAAATCCTGCAAATGCTTCTTTTCCTTGTTTATCTCTCTTAAATACTCCGGCATCTTCAAGTACCTGTTCAAAAACTCTGCCGACTTCATAACGAATAATCTCCACTGCATTATCAGCGTTAAAATCAGAATATTTTTTTAGAATTTCACTTGCCCAAATTGCATGAGATGCAATTTTATCATCTGCAGCAATCTCTTTGCCGGACAGCATTGCATCTTTTAAAAGTGTCAGTTCATCTGCTAAACGCGCCGGAAGAACAGCAAGTCCCATCACTTCAATCAATCCGATGTTTTCTTTTTTGATATGATGTAAGGTAGGATTCGGATGGAACACACCTAACGGTCTTTCTTTCGTTGTAATATTGTTTCTCAATACCAAGTCGCATTCAAGTCCAGAAGAAGTTGCTCTTGCAATTGGAGTAATTGTATTATGCAGAATTCCGTCTGTTTCTGCAAAAATTCCAACCACTTCATCCGTATATGTTCTCCATTTTGATAAAATATCAGCACATGCAGCTGCCAAAGCCGTCCTGTTTTTTGAAGAAAGACGTATCACAGACATCGGCCATTTTACAATGCCGGCACTAACATTCATATAATTTTTCAAAAGAAATGTTCTTTCAATAGGTGCTTTTGCCATTGCAAAAATATAATTGCCGCCTTGAAAGTGTTCATGCGTTAGAATGGAGCCGCCTACAATAGGAAGGTCTGCATTTGAACCGATAAAATAGTGTGGAAATTGCTCAACAAAATCAAACAGTTTATTGAATACCTGTGCATTGATTGTCATAGGAATATGCTGTTTATTAAAGACGATGCAGTGTTCATTATAATATCCATAAGGAGAATACTGCATGAACCAATCTTGGTTGTTGATATTCAACTTTACCGGACGAAGATTTTGTCTTGCAGGGTGTGTCTGGTGACCTGCGAATCCCATATTTTCAACACAAAGCTGACATTGAGGATAGGCTGATTTCTTTTGCAATTTAGCAGCAGCAATATCACGAGGATCTTTCTCTGGCTTAGAACGGTTTATAGTAATGTCAAGTGTTCCATATTCTGATTCATATGTCCACTTTAAATCTTTCGCAATTCTTTCAGCACGAACATAGTTCAGGCTTTTACTAAAAGCATAATACCATTCTGTAGCTGCTGATGGCGAAGCAGAATATTTTCTTTGAAATGCGGCATTAACTTCTCTCGGCATAGGTGTGAAAACACCCATAACTCTTGTATCGAATAGATCACGTTGTACAGAAGTGTCTTCAATGATTCCTGCTTTTACTGCATAGTCGATCAGGGGTTCAAGAAGTTCTTCAATATTTCCCGTGAGTGGTTCTTTATCATTCCAGTCAGTCAGTTTTAGTATATCCATGAGCTGATTTCTAACAACGAAAATATCGTCATTTGTAATCAAATCAGCTTCTATTGCATGACGGATTAATCCGTTTATTGCCCTGTATATCATGATAACACCTCTTTTCAAAAACCATCTGGATGATTCTTATGCCAATTCCATGCGTCAGATATAATTTCTTCAAGGCTATCGTGTACAGGATTCCAGCCAAGAATTTTTCTTGCCTTTTCACTGGAAGCCACCAGTCGTGCAGGATCTCCGGCACGCTTTGGTGTTTCAATTGCCGGAATCGGGTGCCCTGTCACTTTTCTTGCTTTATCAATTACTTCTTTTACGGAATAGCCGACACCATTTCCAAGATTGAAAATATTGCTTTCGTTTCCGTTTTTTAAGTACTTTACAGCGAGAATATGTGCCTGAGCCAAATCGGTAACATGGATGTAGTCTCTGATACAAGTTCCATCAGGAGTATCATAATCTGTTCCATAGATGGAGATACTTTCTCTCTTTCCATTGGGGACTTGAAGAATCAAAGGAATCAAATGACTTTCCGGATTATGAGCCTCGCCGATTTTACCTGATTTGTCTGCTCCGCAAGCATTGAAATAGCGTAGAGAAACGTATCTTAGACCATGAGCTTTTGAAGTCCAATAGAACATCTTCTCCATAGCAAGTTTGGTTTCACCATATGGATTGGTTGGCTGTGTTCTGTCTGTTTCAAGAATTGGAATATTTTCCGGTTCACCATAGGTGGCAGCGGTTGAGGAAAATACAATTTTATCAATATGGTGTTCAACCATGGAATCCAAAAGAATTTTTGTTCCGCAGAGATTATTGTCGTAATACTTGAGTGGATTGACAACGCTTTCTCCAACAAGAGAATATGCTGCAAAGTGAATCACTGCATCTATCTGTTCGTTTTCAAAAATATTATCAAGAAACGCCTTGTCATGCAAATCACCCAGATAAAACTTCGCATCTTTCGGAACAGCTTCGATGTGTCCGGTTGCAAGATTGTCTGCAATAATAACGCTTTCTCCGGTGCGAATCAACTCTAAAGCTGTGTGAGAACCGATATATCCTGCACCGCCTAAAACAAGTATACTCATTATTTTTTCCTCCTATTATTTGATTTCAATACCGCCAAACGGTCTGATTGTCATAATGTAGCACGAATTTTGTCCAAATATTCTGTCCATTTCCGATCTATATGCATTGACAAGATCATTTGGTACAAATGCTTGAATAGTACCTGCGAAACCACCTCCGTGAACTCTTACAGCACCATTGCCTTTTAATATTCGTTTCCCCGCCATAATTGCAAGTGGAATACCTTGTTCCGTTGGCTTTCTACATGAGTATAAATTTTGCAGATAGTTCATGGAGGAATCTCCCGATTCGTTTACAAGCGTGAGAAAATCCTCAAATCTGTTGTTTTTGAGAGCTTCCGTTTCTGCCTTTGCACGATAATTGTCGCCAAAAAAGTGAATTGCACGCAAGGCAGCTCTGTCAGAAATCTTCTTTTTAATATCAGGGAGATTATCCCAAAATTGATTTTCATCAACTTCACGAAGAACCTTTTTGCCGAAATATTCTGCAACTTCGTCCATTTCTGTACGAACGGCTACATAATCATCTGTCAAATCAGAATGATCTCCTTTGGTGTCTGTGATGATCAATGCATAGCCGGTTTTTGAAAGGTCAAAATCAATTTTTTGGATACTTGGATTTTGAGTGTTTTGAAAATCAAGAAAAACAAATCCACCAACGGAGCAAACCATCTGATCCATCAATCCGCTTTTCTTGCCAAAATAAAAATTTTCTGCATATTGTCCGATTTTTGCGATTTCAATCGCTCCAATCTGATTGTTATTGTAATAGCTGTCAATTGCCGTTGCAATCAATGTTTCAAATGCAGCAGAAGAAGAAATACCGCTTCCAGCAAGTACATTTGAAGTTGTATACATATCAAATCCGGAAATTTCTACACCTAAATCCTTAAAGCGAGCTGCAATCCCTCTGACAATTTCAGAAGAACCTTTTTCACCGATATGAACATCCAAATCGTCCAGTGAAACTGCAAATTCATCGTATCCCTCTGATTTAATTCTGATGATGTTTTCGTCATGAAATGCTGCAACACCGATAACATCTAAGTCAACTGCTCCTGCAATGACACAGCCATGTTGATGATCGGTATGATTACCGCCGATTTCTGTCCTACCCGGAGCAGAATAAACGTGTATATCATTTCTATTCGGATACAGTGCTGTGAATTTCTCCACAGCACTCATATATCGTGATTTCTGACTTTCTATATCCTGTGGCTTATAAATATTTGCGAAGATATTATCAAATCCACCACAAGTAACATTGTCTTGAAAATTCTGTATTTTCATTGCTTTCCTTTCTTCTTACGATCTTAAGGGCATAATTACAAATTCCAATTTCATCGGCTGATCTGCATGGATTCTGTACTCCTCATGCACCGGTGCACCCCAGGAATCATCGCCGCCGACACCCATTTGCTTTGCAGCGATTCTGACCCATGTGTAGCGAACACTTGAAAGTTTATCCAGATGCATTGCGTTTTCGAGTTCATAGGCGCTGTATGGCAGTACGCTCATTTCAAACGGAGCAGACGCCTTTTGGAACGTCAGACCATGCTGCATATCATCATGAATTGAGAGCGTTCTTACACCGGTACGATTGCCGCATTCCTGCGGATTGAGATAACCGGAAAGATTTTCTTTTGCCGTAGATTTCCACAATCCCAGTCTTGCCCCTTTGCATCGGTCACTGTAATTTTCATCAGGACCGAGTCCGTAATACTGGAAATTGCAAAGCTGTTTTTTCATCTTGAAGTCCAATGCAAGAACCGGCATATCGGACATTCCGCTTACTCCTGCATAATTTACACTTACGCCCAGCTTTCCGTCAAAGTGTGCGGTATAGGTTACAGTAAACTCAAAAGTCGGAATGCAGGCAGCCTGATATGTGAATGTGATTTTCAAAGCATCTTCCTGTTCCAGCCATGAAACGGTTTTATACTTTGCAAATTTGCCTGCGGCATACCACTGTGCAAGATTGTACGGCTCGGAAGCACCGGTGTCATTGTCTGTCATCGCTCTCCAGAAGCTGACCTTTGGTGTGCGTGTGATATATTCAAAATCATTGTATTTCAGAGAACTGATGCCGCCCTCTTTTTTGTCGAACATCATGGAGAAGTTTTCTCCGTGAACACCAATGATAACATCGCCGTATACAATCGTTGGCTTTTGCAATGTGGTTTCCGGAATCTGATTATCTTTCACTTCAAACACTTCCTGTGCAAAGGCAATTTCGTGCCCTGCATCTGCCCATAGTGTCTGATCTGCGGTAACGGCGGAAACATGATAAACATATTCTCCTGCACTGTCTATTTTGTGAAGTGTCAGTTTCAGTGTCTTGCTTTCTCCGGCAGGAACATTCAGAGAAAATGTATCGGATTTCAGAACAACGCCGTTCTTTTCCAATCGTACAACAAAGGACAAGTTATTTGTATCTGCAAAGAGATTTCGATTTTCTACGGTAAGCATTCCGTTTTGAATAGACATTCTGATGTTGGAGTAAAGAGCCTTCATTTCCTGAACCTTTGGAGAATAGGTGCGATCGGCATAGATCACACCATTGGTGCAGAATCCATAATCGCTTGGTCTGTCCTCAAAATCTCCGCCATAAGCCAGAACCGTTTTCCCGTCGTCATTTTTGGTTTCGATTGCCTGATCGATGTAGTCCCAGATGAAACCACCCTGATAAGCCTCATATTTGTCCTCAAGGTCAGTGTAAAGGCTCAAACCGCCAAGAGAATTGCCCATAGCGTGCATATACTCACAGCTGATATACGGTCTGCCGTTATTCTGTTTCAGGTATTCTTCCACTTCCTGCGGTTTTGCGTACATACGGCTTTCCATATCCGTGATAGAATCATACTGATGATTCGGAACTCTTGTAACGCCCTCATAGTGCACCAGTCTTGTCGGGTCTACACTTCTGAAATATTCCGACATTGCAGCAATATCTTCTCCGCAGTAGGATTCGTTTCCGCAAGACCAGATGAGAACGCTTGCGTGATTCTTGTCACGTTCATACATCGATTTCGCTCTGTCCAGTACAGCTTCTTTCCATTCTGGAAGTGAACCCGGTACATTCCAAGACGGATCTGTTGCACCAAGCTTCTGCCATGTACCGTGTGTTTCCAGATTGGTTTCATCAATCAAATAAATGCCATATGCATCACAAAGCTGATACCAAAGAGAATTGTTCGGATAATGACAGGTACGAACGGCATTGATATTGTTTTTCTTCATGAACTGAATGTCAAACAGCATATCTTCCTTTGTGATTGCTCTGCCTGTTTTCGCATCAAATTCGTGTCGATTGATACCCTTGAAAATGATACGTTTTCCGTTTAAACACATGATTCCGTTTTTCAGTTCAAATCGGCGGAATCCGACTTTGGTTCTGCTGATCTCGATTTCATTTCCGTCTTCGTCTGTCAGAATCACTGTAAACGTATAGAGATTCGGTATTTCGGCACTCCAAGGCTTGCTATTTTCAATTGTCCAGTTTACGGATTCCTTTTCATTGGATTCTGCAATGACCGTTCCATTTTCATCTGTCAAGATCGATTTCACAGAACACTTGCCCACAATATCCAGCGTTGCAGAGAAGATACCGTTTGTACCGTCATAATCTGAAATCACTTTCATATCACGAACATGGGCAGACGGTGCCGCATAAAGGAATACGTCACGGAAAATGCCGGAGAATCTCCAGAAATCCTGATCTTCCAGCCAGCTTGCAGAACTTCTCTTGAACACTGCAACAGCAAGTTTGTTGCCCTTTTCACGAATATATGGTGTCAGTTCAAATTCAGATGGTGTAAAAGAATCTTCGCTGTAGCCGATAAATCCGCCGTTCAGCCAGACATACATAGCAGTTTCCACACCCTGAAAAGAAATAAATACACGCTTATTTTTCAGAGCATCGTTCAAGTCAAAATATCTGACGTAGCTGCCGACAGGGTTGTCCTTTTCAGAGATAAACGGAGGACGGAGATGCTCCTGTCCCTCCCAAGGATAAATGGTGTTGACGTACTGCGGTTTGCCGTATCCCTGCAATTCTATGTGTCCCGGAACCTGAATGTTGTCAAAATTGTCAGTGCTGTCGCTTTCTTCATAGAACTTTTGCTGCCATTCAGATGGATTCTTTGCCCACGCAAATTTCCAGGTGCCGTTCAGATTCTGAATCAGAGAGGAATTGTCTGCATCGGCTTCCAAATGGTTTGCATAGATTCTGTGGTCGGAATGTGCTGCGATTCTGTTGACTGCAAACACTTCCGGATTGGTCAGCCAGTCGAGTGTATATTTCATATTGTTCCCTCCATTTTATTTCTGTGATTCCATCACAACTTCATTTTCGGATATTCCAAGTTTTTCTTTGATTTCCGCATTTGCCTTTTCAACATTCATCTTAGAAAGAATAAATGTGATGATCAGATCCAGTGCAAACGGAACGATCAGATACATAATGTGAAGCATATTGATAGCAGAATCAGGCTGTACTGTCAAAGTGCCCTTGAATCCGCTAAAGTCGAGCAAAAGACCGACAATTGCTGTTCCAAGTCCACCACCAATTTTTACACCAAGTGATGTGCAGGAGTACATGATTCCATCAACGTGCTTGTGTTTGGTAAGCCAGCTATATTCAGAGCATGATGCGATGACTGCATTCATATCACCTTGCCATGGACCTTGACCGAGTGCTGCGAGTGCTGTAAATGCAAGCATCAGCGGAATGTTTCCCATGTATCCGGCAACTGCTACCATAAGTCTGCCAACTGTTGCTACAATGTAGCTGTATTTGTTCAGCTTATACATGCCGTTCCATTTTTGTACGATGGTAGGAGTGAAGATCAAGGCGATAATCAAAGGAATATTGATAAACCACGCAAACGTGCCGAACATATTCTCATCTGCGAGAACATATTTTGCATAGTATGTTCCAACACCGATCATCGCACCATAGAACTGCTGCAAAATATAGGTTACTGTGATCATCACATAATATTTGTTGTGTACGAGAATTTTGAATGCTTCTCCAAAACTGTATTTGGTTTCTTCTGTTTTTGTTTCACTGTCTGCAAGCTCCTCATCAGAAAGTTCCTTTACAGAAAGAGCGGAAATTGTATTTACAATAAGACCGATAACCGCATAAATAATTGCGACTGTTCTCCAGCCATTTGCACCACCGCCCATTGCTTCAACAAATTGGAATGTAACAGCCTGAATCAGGAGGCTTGTTCCAAATGCGAAGATAAAGCGATAAGAACCCATCTGAACTCTTTCCTTGCTGTTCTTTGTAACAAGAGCGGTCAGAGCAGAATATGCGATGTTGTTTGCTGTATAAAATACACTGTTAAGAAGTGTGTAGCAGATAAAGAACCATGCGTACTGAGCAAAATTATCCATGTTCATCGGGATTGCAAATACACCAATCAAGGTAATTGCACAGCCGATAAAACCATAAAGCATCCACGGTTTTGCCTTGCCCATTTTCGTATGTGTCTTATCAATCAACGTACCAAAAATGATGTCTGTTATTCCATCAAAAATCTTCGATACAGCAATGAGAACGCCAATAACACCTGCGTTTAATCCAATCGTGTCGGTAAGATAGATCATTACGAATGATGTCAGCAATGCATAGACAACGTTCCCTGCAACATCGCCGAAACCATAACCGACTTTGTTATACCACTTTAAGTATGTTTTTTCTTTGCTCATAATAGAGCTCCTTTCATTGTTTGTATGCCCACATGGACAGAATTTTCCCATAATGAATGATACGAACTGCTTTTCATCCTGCAAAAACGAAATAATGCCATCGTCAGAATAGATGATTATTTTTTTGAGTATAAAGAATTTTTATTGAATTCAACATGGAATTACAATGAAAGACGTCTTTTTTAATTCTTTCCTCTCATTTCTTAACTCTATTATACCACACAAAACGGCTTAAAAAATACACAAAGTTATAAAATATATGCACAAAGTTTAGGTTTTTTCTTGTAATCAGTGCTCAGGTGTGATATACTATAGTTATAGAATCAAGGAGGTGCTTTTTATGTTTATGAATGTTGCCTATTTAAACAACTCTACATCTACTGTAGTTGATAATACTAAGCCTTTGATTGTAACAAGCTGTGGAAATTATCGTGTGAAAAATCGTTCTGAAGTAGTAACACATCGTTCGAAGGGAAGAAAAGACTATCAGCTTTTGTATATTGCCTCCGGAAAAGGACATTTTTTCATTCATGGAGAAGAAAAAACGGTTTCAGCCGGAAATATTATTGTATATTTGCCGGATCAACCACAGGAATATGTTTATTATCGTGCAGATCAAACCGATGTTTATTGGGTGCATTTTACCGGAAATGAAGTAGAAGAAATCTTAAAGTATTACAATATCAACCTGCAAAATAATATTCTCTATATCGGAACATCTCCCGATTATCAATGGTTATTTGGTCAGATGATTCAGGAATTGCAGCTTTGCAGACCACGGTATGATGAATTGATTTCTTTGCAGCTGCGAAATATTTTTGTTTTGATAAGCCGTGCAATCATTAGTGCAAAGAAATTCAGCAGCACCAGTGAAAAAGAAGTTGCTTTTGCGATGCACTATTTTCGCAAGAATTACAACACAGAAATCAGCATTGAGGAGTACTCCGAATCCAGAGGGCTTAGCAACTGTTGGTTTATTCAGTGCTTTAAAGAAATCACAGGTTCCAGTCCGCTGCAATATATCTTAAAGCTGCGAATCTCCAACGCACAAAGTTTGTTAGAAAATACAGACTACACCATTACTGAAATTGCAAATATGGTTGGATACACCAATTCGCTTTATTTCAGCAGACTGTTTCATAAATACATTGGTATGTCACCAAAAGAATATCGAAAAGTTAAACTCAAAGAAAATCTCAGAGAGTAAAAAACAAAACTCGTTTGGCTAAAACTAAACCAAACGAGTTTTGTTGATTTTTGATCAGAAATAAGGAATGGCTACATT
>ERZ779865.1433-NODE-1433-length-17458-cov-7.414124_pt1 | contig 17458 bp, 10 predicted proteins | sample MGYA00433088_ERZ779865 | MGnify/ENA primary metagenome ERZ779865 (study PRJEB29588, sample SAMEA2151703) | human gut metagenome | biome: human gut; feature: human-associated habitat; material: faeces | place: Denmark | collected 2008/2010 ... | reverse complement strand
TGCAAAATACTGAGTAGCAAAGAAAAGCATAAATTTACTATCAAACTTGGGTTAACTACCGGCTATAACCGTATCAAAGACAAGGTCATCAATGTAACAAGCTTGTATGACGAAGAAAATCCGACCATTATGCTCATGTCGCTGGCTAATGCTCCGACGTATGACAAGGTATTTGCCGGACTGACCGTTGCTCCTACCATCGGATTCTGGCGTCCGCAATGGAGATTTCAAGTGACAAAACAATGGTACACAACCCAAACACCTCAAGGGCCGTTGAAACTGAATAATCCGATGGGAATCATTACCTGGAATAACAATCTTCAGTTGCCTTGGGGAATTTTGCTGGATGTTGATTTTCTTTACAAAACGAAAGGAGACATACAAAACGGTCGTTTCTTAAAACCTTCATGGCGGGCAGACCTTTCTTTACAAAAGAGCTTCCTTAACGACAACCTGACTATTCAGCTTGACGCATGGAATGTATTGGATAGTTATAAACGTAGTTTTATCATGTATGTCAGCGACCGGCAAACCATGCAAATGGATGAGCATTCCACACATTGCCAGGCAAGACTGACTATCCGCTATAAATTCAATGCCAGCAAAAGTAAATATAAAGGAACAGGAGCCGGCCAAGAACAAAAGAGCCGCATGTAGTGTTCTTTATAAAAAGTATCTTATGAAACTGACATATATTTATCACAGTTGTTTTGCTCTGGAGACTTCGGCTTATTCCATTCTCTTCGATTATTATAAAGATACGGAAGGGAAACAAGGCTATGTGCACGACATCTTGCTCCAAAAGCCGGAGCCACTTTATATATTATCATCCCATTTTCATCCTGATCACTTCAGCCGGGAAATCTTTTCCTGGAAAGAACAAAAGAAGGATATCCATTACTTATTAAGCAAAGATATCCTAAGGCACCAGAAGGCGGCGGCTGATGAAGCGACATTCCTCGACAAAGGAGATGTTTACCAGGATGATCTGATCCGGGTTCAGGCGTTCGGCTCGACCGATGTAGGCGTGTCTTTCCTGCTGACATGCGAACATAAGCTTATCTTTCATGCAGGAGACCTCAACAACTGGCACTGGAAAGACGAATCGACCGAACAGGAAGTAAAAGAAGCGGAAGAGAATTTCCTGCATGAACTGAATGTTTTGAAAGCTGCCTGCAACCACATCGACGTTGCCATGTTTCCGGTTGATCCGCGAATGGGAAGTGATTTTGCCCGTGGAGCCGAACAGTTCATCCAGCAAATTCAAGTAAAACAATTCATTCCGATGCACTTCTGGGAAAAGCCGGAACTGACCTTGCCTTTCAGCACGTATGCCCGGCAAAATGGAGTTGAATTTTCTTTGCTCAAACAGCCAGGAGAACATATTTATATTTAGTTTCTATGTACATCTATAGCATAAAACCTTTCCAAAAACATATTTTTTGGACAGACATTTATTGGAGATGAAACAAAATAGACTTTAAAATGTAATTTTTTCAGAGAAATTCATGGTTACTTTTCATAAAGAACTTATATTTGCCTACAATTAATTAGTAATTCATTTTTAATCTGAACATAAAATCATGGAGAAGCCTTATGTAGTAGGTATCGATATAGGTGGTACCAACACGGTTTTTGGCGTGGTTGACGCACGCGGAACTATTTTATACACCAGCTCAATCAAGACTGGTAAATATACTGATATCAATGATTATGTAGCAGCTTTGGGAGACGGTCTGAAAAATATTATTGACCAGGCCGGCGGTCCTGAAAAGATCAAAGGTATCGGTATTGGAGCGCCAAACGGAAACTTCTTTAACGGTTGTATTGAATTTGCCCCCAATCTTCCCTGGAAAGGTAAAATTCCTTTGGCAGAAATGATCAGCGATTATTTAGGAGGTCTTCCCGTTGCGCTGACAAATGATGCCAATGCTGCAGCAATCGGCGAAATGACTTACGGTGCTGCCCGTGGTATGAAAGACTTTATCGTTATTACTTTAGGTACAGGTGTAGGTAGCGGTATCGTCATTGGCGGTAACTTGGTATATGGACACGACGGATTTGCCGGTGAATTAGGCCATGTTATCATGCGTCGTAATAACGGACGTCCTTGCGGTTGTGGCCGTCAGGGTTGTTTGGAAGCTTATGCTTCTGCAACGGGTGTAGCCAGAACAGCACGCGAATATCTGGATATCCGGAAAGACGACAGCTTGCTGCGTGAACTCGATCCGTCTGAAATCACCTCTAAAGATGTATTTGATGCAGCTATGAAAGGTGATAAGCTGGCGTTGGAGATCTTTGAATTTACAGGAAACATGTTAGGTGAAGCCTTTGCAGACTTCGTTGCTTTCTCAAGCCCGGAAGCAATCATCTTGTTCGGTGGTCTGACGAAAGCAGGCGACTTGTTGATGAACCCGATCAAGCGTTCTATGGACAAGAACATGCTGAAAGTATTTGAAGGCAAGACTAAACTGTTATTCTCTCAGCTGAAAGAAAGCGATGCTGCCGTATTGGGTGCAAGTGCTTTGGGCTGGGAAGTAAAAGAATAAGAAAAACATCTTTCCCAATAATGAATGTTTCAAGACAGGTCGTATGTCAATACGATCTGTCTTTTTTTATGATATCCTTATGAAACAACATCCTTTACACCAATTTCTATTTTGTCCGGTTTGCGGACACCAGACGTTTGTCGTACACAACGAAAAGGCAAAAGAGTGTACACACTGCGGGTTTGTCTACTATTTCAATCCGTCATCAGCCGTTGCCTGTTTCATCCGGAACGAAGCCGGCGAGCTATTGTTGGTCAGACGAGCCAAAGAACCCGGAAAAGGCACCCTCGATCTGCCCGGTGGATTTGTCGATATGTACGAAAGTGCCGAAGAAGCCGCTGCCCGCGAAGTTAAAGAAGAAACCGGCCTTCAGATCGATCACTGCCAGTATCTGTTCTCAATTCCCAATATCTATCCATATAAAGGATTTGAAGTCCACACTGTGGATATGTTCTTCGAATGCCATGTCAAGCAATTCAGCCAGGCACAGGCCGCCGACGACGCCGCCGAAATCGTCATCCGGCAGCCAGCTTCCCTACAGCCCGACGACTTCGGTCTTACTTCTATCCGCCAAGCCATCCGGCGATATCAGGAAATGAATCGGCAAGAAGCAAATCAATAGGTTTTTCCTTCAGAAGTTGCCTATATTTCAACGGGTTTATTTATCTTTGTAAATTAATTACACGATAAGACAGATTAAACAAGCAATATGAGTTGTTTGTTATCTTTATAAATAAACACATAAAAAGCAAAGAGTGTGATGAAGAAAATACTTATTCCCTTATGCCTGGTATTAGGTACGCACATGGCGGATGCTCAACGCTCGTATCAGTTTGGCAGCCCGGAGCGTCTGTTCACAGAAGGCAAGGAATTGTTTAACCTGAAGAATTATTCGGGTTGCATCGACAAGCTGGAAGCGTATAAAGCCCACGCGGCAGATGCAGACTTAATTCAGGAAGCAGACTTCATGCTGGTTTATGCGGCATTTGAGCAAGGCCGCCCCAATGCAGACGAACTATTGAAATCGTATCTTGAAACGTATCCGGATTCACGCCATACTGACGTGGTTGAATTTCTGATCGGTTCGGTTCACTTCGGACAGAAAAACTATCCGAAAGCTATCTTCTGGTTGAAAGAGGCCGATATCGACCTGCTTAGTCCGGAAGATCAGGAAGCCTATAGTTTTCGTCTGGCGTACTCGATGCTTCAGGTAGAGAATGAAAATCCGGAAAAGCTGCAGCAAATCCGGCAGATGTTCAGCCGTATTCAGCAGATTGGCGATAAATACCGCGACGCTTCTGCCTATTATGTCGCTTACATCGACTATGCCAACGGCAAATACAACCAGGCTTTAGTCGAATTCGATGCCTTGAAAGAGAATCCGGAATTCAAGGAACAGTCTTCTTATTACACGACTCAGATCTATTTTATCCAGAATAAATACAGCCAGGTCATCAAGGAAGGCGAACGATTGCTGGATACTTATCCGAACAGCAATAACAATACCGAATTATACCGTATCCTTGGTAACTCCTATTATCACCAGGGACAGCAGGACAAGGCCCTGAAATATTTAAGCAAATATGTATCGGAAGCTGACGAACCGTTGCGCAGCGACCTGTATCTGTTGGGTGTTTGTCTGTTCAACAACGGGAATTACAGCAGCGCTGTCAATAACTTCGGAAAAGTTGTCAGCGAAGATGATGCTTTGACCCAGAATGCCTATCTGTACTTAGGGCAATCTTATCTGAAACTGAACGATAAGAATAATGCGCGGATGGCTTTCGAAGCAGCTGCAACCTCATCGTTTGATACACAGATTCAGGAAGCCGCCATGTATAATTATGCATTGCTGATACATGAAACATCGTTTACCGGATTCGGCGAATCAGTGACTATCTTCGAAGACTTCCTGAACGATTTCCCGAATTCACAATATGCAGACAAAGTAAATGATTACTTAGTGGAAGTTTATCTGACCACCAAGAATTACGATGCGGCCCTGAAATCAATCGAGAAAATCAAGCATCCGAGTGTCAAGATTCTGGATGCCAAACAGAATATTCTTTTCCAGTTAGGTACGGAAGCCTTTACCAACATGAAGATGGATGAGGCAATTGACCTCTTCACACGTGCCATCCAGATGGGAACCTATAACGAAGAAGCCCGTAGCGATGCTTATTTCTGGAGAGGCGAATCCTACTACCGGAAAGGCGAATACGGAAATGCGATTTCCGACTACCGGACTTATCAGAACAATACCCAGCAGAAAGGAACGGATATGTATGCCCTTTCTTTCTATAACCTAGGATACTGTTACTTCAAACAGCAGGAATATGACATGGCTTTAAGCCGCTTCCGCCAATATACCGATGTAGAACAGAATCATGCTGCCGCATCGTATGCCGATGCTTATAACCGTATCGGCGACTGTCTGTTCCAGAACCGACAGTTTGCAGCGGCGGAAGAAAATTACAACAAAGCATCGCAAATACTTCCTTCTGCCGGCGATTATTCAGTCTACCAGAAAGGTTTTGTACTGGGTCTGCAGAAAGATTATAACGGAAAGATCCGGACCATGGATCAGCTGATTCGTGAATATCCGGAATCTCAATACATCGACGATGCCCTGTTTGAGAAAGGCCGTACTTACGTCTTGCTGGAAAACAGCTCGGCGGCTATTCAAACCTTCAACAAGCTCATCAGCGAATATCCGGAAAGTAGTCTGGCACGGAAAGCAGGGGTTCAGTTAGGTTTGATATATTATAATGACAACCAACCGGAAAAAGCGGCTGAAGCCTACAAACAAGTCATCAGCACTTATCCGGGTAGCGAAGAAGCCAAAGTGGCTTTGCAGGATCTGAAATCGGTTTATATCGACTTAAACGATATCGATGCTTATGCGGCTTACGTAAATTCGTTAGGCGGAAACATCCACCTGAATATCAACGAACAGGATTCGCTGACTTACATTGCGGCTGAAAAGCTGTTTATGCGGGGTGATAATGAAGGAGCCCGCCGAAGCATGCAGAACTACCTGAAGAATTACCCGAACGGAGCCTTCAGCACCAATGCGAACTTCTATCTGGCCAGCATCGCTTTCAACTTGAAGGAATATAATGAGGCACTGCCGATGTTTGAACAGGTAATCGCCAGTGGCGACCGGAAGTTCCTGGAAGAATCAACGGCACGCAAGGCGGAAATTGAATATCTGACCGAAGACTTCAAGGCGGCTCTTGAAACATTTAAGCGATTGAATACGATTGCTGAGAATCCTGACAACAAGGAAGCTGCCGCCTTGGGTATCATGCGTTGCGCCCTGAAAGAAGGAAATCAGCAAGATGCACTGACCGGAGCCAATCAGTTATTGAAGAATCCGAAAGTTTCTCCTGAAATTGCCAACGAAGCACGTTATGTCCGGGCAAAGGCTTACATGGAAATGGGACAGGAATCGAAAGCATTGGCAGACTTAAAACTGATCAGTCAGGATACACGTACCGCACAAGGTGCAGAAGCCAAATATCTGTTGGCTCAGCTTTATTATGACGCCAACGATGACAAGAACGCAGAAAAGGTATTGGAAGAGTTTGCCAAGAACGGTACTCCGCATCAATACTGGCTGGCTCGCGGATTCATCCTTTGGGCAGATATTTATATCCGGAAAGGCGATGCGGTTCAGGCCCGCGTTTATCTGAACAGTTTGCAGAAGAATTATCAGGGCGACGACAACATCACGGAAATGATTGAAAGTCGTTTGGCAAAACTAAAGTAATGAGGAGGCTAAGATGAAAACAAAATATCAGAAAGTACTTTGCGTAGCGGTGTTGCTGGGTTCTGCCGTTACTGTTTCAGCACAAGAAGATGAAACGAAAAAGAAGCTGGACCGCGAAATGACGCTGGAACGGGAATACGCTCCGACAGTGCAGGATGCCAACAAGGTCAATACGCTTCCGCAGATTAAAGAGCCGCAAGTAACCAAACGGGCTATTTCTTATTCTTCGTTTACGTTGGCAACCGATCCGGAAAAGCAGATCGCACTCTTGCCTTCAGGGAATATCATGACGCAGATGGATTATAACAAGCGCCGCGGTTACCTGAATGTAGCAGCCGGCATGCACCTGAATATAAACGGCGATTTCGGCTACCATATCTTGAGTACGGAAAAAGACAAGCTGAATGTATTTCTTTCTCACCGCTCAACGAACGGTAACATTGATTATATCCAGATCGAAGATCAGGTAAAGGCGAAACTGAATGACAACACAGGCGGTATCAACTATGCCCATACCTTCGAGAAGGCCATCTTGAACATAGGTGGTAAGTATAATTATTCAGGATTCAATTATTATGGCTTGCCCATAAATGACATGTCGAGCCTGCCAGTAGAAGATCTGCTGTCAAAAGCCGACCGGGAAACCAATCAGGTGAACCAGACGATCCAGGCAAAGATCGGTATAGAAGCCAAAGAAGATGCGGCTTTCTTCTACTTGATTGATTTGGATTACATCAATTTCTCACACAAATACGGATTAAGCAAAGAGCTGGACGGTCCGACAGAACATACGTTGGATGCGAAATTCGACTTCAGCGCTTTCTTTAACGGAAATCAGCGCGTGGGCGTTGGCGGACAAGTGGAATATTTCGCCTATAACTTGCCGACTTATCCGGCCGGAGTACCCAATTGTGCCTTTGCCAATCATGCCGAAGTGACTTTGAGTCCGTATTACAAGATTGCCGGAGAAAACTGGAATGTCAAGCTGGGAGCGAACGTGATGTTTGTTACCGGTGAAGACAATTCGTTCACGGCTTCGCCAAATATCGCAGCAGATGTGGAAGTAGCCGATAAGACCGTTCTTTACTTGAAAGCCGACGGCCGGTTGTATTCGAACAGTGCTTACGAGACATCACTCGTCAACCGCTATTTCAATCCCACCGAAGAAATTGCTCCGACACGCGAATGGCTGAACGGACAAGTCGGGTTGAAGTGTGGAGCAGCTCCCGGATTCTGGTTTGATGTCTTTGCCGGATACAAGATCCGTTCATCGGATGCCCTGTTCGTTCCTTCCTTCACTTTCAATGAAGGTGAATTTGGCAACTACTCGAATGCACTGTCGGGCATTGATACAAAAGCCTTCTTTGCCGGAGCGAATCTGAAATACAGTTACCAGAATTTCTTGGATATCCAGTTGAAAGGTGTTTATAATAGCTGGAAAGGCAATTACAATGATGAATGGGAAGGTGGAAGTTCGAATGCAGATCTGACTTATGTATATGGCCGTCCGAAGGTAGAAATCAATGCAGACGTAACGGTAAAGCCTATTGATAAGTTAGCAATCGGTCTGAATTACTACCTGGCAACCGACCGATACACGCGTTTGTTCGCTATGGAAGATTATAAGCTGAACAACATCAACGAACTGAACCTGCAAGTCGGCTATACATTCAACGACATGTTTGGAGCTTATATCAAAGTAAACAACCTGCTGAACCAGCAATACGAAATGTATTATGGATATCCGATGCAGGGAATTAATATCATGGGTGGCGTAAACATCAACTTCTAAAGAAGCAATAAGGCGCTTTCAACCCACAAGAATCCGTTTTTGAAATACGCGACGTTTGCATTCAAATCTAACGTATTTCAAAAACGGTTCTCGTTAAAATCAGTTTCATTTCTCGAGAGTTTTGAATTTAATAACGTTCTTCACTATTCTTTAAGCCACTAAAATAGTCCTTCTGCCAAACCACTTTCTTTTTTATTTGCTTGATTCTTATTAATTTTGCGCCCTGAAACAAAAAACAGATTCATACACAGATTTCAAACAAACAAAAACGGATGGAAATAACAAACTCGGCTAAACGCCCGTCACTCGTACTGTCATTGATACCGATTGTGGTCATGGTAGTCCTTCTTTTTTTTACAATTCATATTTTCGGAAGTGATGCTTTGAGCGGCGGAAGCCAGGTTGTACTTTTACTTACAACAGCTTGCTGTTCTGCTTTAGCCATGGGCTTTTGCCGGGTCAAATGGAAAAAGATAGAAGAAGCTATCTGCACCAATATTTTAGGTATAGCAACGGCCTTATTAATCTTATTATTAATTGGTGCGCTTTCTTTCAGGCAGCTGGATGATCAGTGGTGTTGTACCTACATTAATTTATTACGGCATGCAGGTATTGAGTCCGACATTCTTTCTGGCATCAAGCTGTATCATCTGTGCCATTGTCTCGGTAATGACTGGTAGCTCGTGGACAACCATTGCAACCATCGGCGTTGCTTTGATGGGTATCGGTGAGGCCTTAGGTTTCTCAACCGGCTGGACGGCGGGAGCCATCATCTCGGGAGCTTACTTTGGGGATAAGATTTCTCCACTTTCAGATACGACGGTCTTAGCCTCATCGACAACGAATACGCCGCTCTTTACCCATATCCGTTATATGATGTACACAACGGTACCAACCATGCTGATCACACTGATCATCTTTACTGTAGCCGGATTTACCTTTGATCATGCCAACGCCAGCCAGGCCATGAGCTTTGCGGCGTCATTAAAGGATACCTTCCACATTTCTGCAGTCCTGATGATTGTACCGGTAGTTACCGGCATACTGATTGCTAAGCGAGTCGCTCCGCTCATTACTCTGTTTATATCTGCACTGCTGGCAGCCGTCTTTGCCCTGTTGTTCCAACCCAACCTGTTGCAGCAGATCGCTGGAGCTGAAAGCATCAATGCTGCCTCTATGTTCAAAGGCGCATTCATAACATTGTACGGATCGACACAACTGGAAACAGGAAACGAGATGTTGAATTCCTTAGTCTCAACACGAGGCATGGCAGGTATGATGAATACCATCTGGTTAATAATATGCGCCATGTGCTTTGGTGGAGCCATGACAGCCAGCGGCATGCTGGAAACAATTACGTCGGTCTTTATGCACTTTATGAAACGCCGTGCCGGCATGGTAGCGTCGACCGTATTTTCGGGCCTGACGCTGAATATCTGTACAGCCGATCAATACATATCCATCATCCTGACAGGAAATATGTTCAAGGAAATCTATCGGAAGAAAGGATACGAAAGTCGCCTGCTGAGCCGCACAACCGAAGATGCCGTGACCGTAACATCCGTCTTGATTCCGTGGAATACCTGCGGTATGACGCAAGCCACAATATTAAGTGTACCGACATTAACATACCTTCCATATTGCTTTTTTAATTTGATTAGTCCGCTTATGAGCATAATTATTGCTATCTTGGGCTTCAAAATTAAGAAGCACCATGAAGAAGTTCAAGATTAGTCTACTCGGAAAAGTAGTTATTGCCATTGCTGCCGGCATTCTGTTCGGGCAGTTCCTGCCCAACAGTATAGTGCGTATTTTCGTCACTTTCAATTCATTATTCGGTAATTTCCTGTCGTTTGCCATCCCGCTAATCATCTTAGGTCTGGTCACTCCAGCCATAGGTGAATTAGGAAAAGGAGCCGGTAAATTACTCGCGATTACGGCGCTGTTGGCATACGGTTCAACCATCTTTTCCGGTTTCTTCACCTTCTTCAGCTGCGAAGCTATATTCCCTTCCATTCTTCCAGCAAATACAGAACTGGCGGCTGTTGAAAACCCGGGAGATTTCATGCTGACTCCCTACTTTGTCGTAGCAATGCCGCCGTTGATGGACGTAATGACGGCCCTGTTGCTTTCCTTTACAATCGGCCTCGGATTATCATACATCGAAGGAACTGCCCTGAAAGACGGATTTACTGATTTCAAGGAAATCATCACCATGCTGATAGAAGCCGTGATTATTCCGCTTCTTCCCCTGCATATCTTCGGTATCTTCCTCAATATGACCGTAAGCGGACAAGTGGCAGGTATTATCGCCATGTTCCTGAAAGTGATTTTAGTGATCTTTGTTCTTCACGTATTGCTGCTGCTGATGCAGTTTAGTCTGGCGGGTTCGGTCAGCCATAAGAATCCGTTACGCTTATTGCGGAATATGCTTCCTGCCTATGCTACGGCTTTAGGCACGCAATCTTCGGCTGCCACCATTCCGGTAACATTGGCTCAAGCCATCAAGAACGGAGTCCGGCAGAATATAGCCATCTTCGTGATTCCGCTTTGTGCAACCATTCATCTGGCCGGAAGCACGATGAAGATTGTTGCCTGCGCCATGGCGATCTTACTGATGTCGGGCGAGCCCATCACCTTGACCTCTTTTGCCGGCTTTATTCTGATGTTGGGAATTACCATGGTAGCGGCTCCGGGCGTTCCGGGCGGAGCGATCATGGCGGCTTTGGGATTACTGCAAAGCATGCTCGGTTTCAATGAGACGTTGCAAGCCCTGATGATTGCGCTTTACATTGCCATGGATAGTTTTGGTACGGCTTGCAATGTGACTGGCGACGGAGCCATCGCTATTTTAGTAGATAAGATTGCCGGAAAAACAGTAGAGGAAGAAGTTTCTCAAGATACTTTTTAAGGCAAGAATAACTGAAAAGAAAGGCACCGAAGCGCTGCATGATTATTCCCATAGAGGATAACCAGCGGCGTTCCGATGCCTTTGTGGTGCAATGGCCTTCATCCAATCAATGGATGTCGACCGGCACAATCGGCTGTTGTTTTACTTCATCCAGCAGAACAGCCTGGTATTGGGTCTTTCCAAAATCAATTTGTTTCAGGTCGATGCAACGAATCGCACTGTTATACATCGTCCGGAAATAAATCTTCCGATTAGCCACGTCGGTAGCTGATGTCCATTGGGTTGCACTGGGTATATCTACCGGAACCTGACCTTTGGGGAATTCAACGCCCACCGGTATATCGAAGTTGTTCATAATCTGGAAGCATTGCAATACCGTTTCCGTAGCGGTTTCTTTCTGGGGTGTAGTTGTCTGGTAGAAAGCCGCACGAACGAAACGAGACGGAGGCGTTACATCGCCCGGTATTCCCAAGAAGCCGCTGCCGGCACCAAACGAAGTCAGCTGGATATCTCCAAACTGCTGGGCATTAGCTGAGCCGGGAAAGAGATTGACATAGTTATTGAGGTTTGTCATTTGCCATTCAAATCCGGGAGAATTCGTCAGGACGCCTAACGGATTGTCATAGAAGTTTACCTTTCCATCTACAATCTCGATGACCACCTGCTTACCGGAAAGATCTTCAATCCGCCAGTGTACCGTTGAAGCCCGCGGATCAATCGCGATGACATGAATATCTTTCATGCAGGCCTTTACTTCTTCTACCGTAGAGAAATTAGCCAATATCCACGACACCAGTTGCAGGTCGGCAATACTACTTGTGCGGTTAGCTTCCTGATAGTCTTCATATTTTCCATAACGGGGGAAATAGAACAAGCCGGCAGACAAACCCGCCTCGTTCAATCCTTCTGCCACAAACTCTTTCTGCTCGACAGCCAATCCGACATAACCATAACGGGCCGTAAAACGTAAACCGTCTACCTTTCCTCCGGGAATATAAGATTGTTGCTGATAGCCTCGTGGAACAACCACATACTGGCTGTTCAATTCGCTTCCGCCCCATTCAATGGTACGGGAAAGAATGCGGGTTCCATCCTTAGCGGTTAGTGTGATTCCTGTGCAGGCATCGGCCGGTTGATAAGTAAAAGCAAGGGTTGCCAATGCTGCTACTGTTGTAATCAGATTCTTCATATATACTATTTGTTTATGTGTTCATTGTTTATCTCTTTGAATACGAGTATCCAAACTTTATTATATAACAATCGGAAACGACAAATGGTTGTGCCAACGGCTACAAACGCAGTGATAATAAAAAATCCCCGCCGCCCAAACGAACGACAGGGATTTCATCTTTTTGAGATTCCACGTTTACCCTTCACAAGGTTACTGGTAGAACATAAACTTTATATTACACTATTATTAATACTAATGTCATTTGTTCACCTTCGCAGGCTACTTACCTTTCCTTCATTGGCACTTTCTGAAAAAAGCGTGCGTTCTGAATCGGTTCATGACTATTAACTTATTTCATTTAATCTATTTATTAATTCCACTTTCCCCTTCACAGGATACTCATTCATCCGGCAATGCCGGTGGTGGACCAATTAATTTTTATGATTATTTCTTTTCATTGCAGCGGGATAAATCCCGCCGCAATTTTATGAATTGTCAATTGTTAATCGTCAATTATCAATTATTTAACGACTACCTTGAAGCTTTCGCCGTCAACTGATACTACTACGATACCAGCCGGAGCAGAAATCTGAGCGTTGTCTGAAGAAACTACTTCGTTAGCTACTACCTTACCTAAGATTGTGCTTACGATTACGTTCTTACCTTCAGCACCCTTAACTACTACTGCACCGTCAACACCTGCAACTACTACGTTACCAGCTGAGATTGTTTCGTTTGCGGTAGCAACTTCTTCTGTTTCACTCATACCAAAGATTGTAGCTTGGTTCAAGCCTTCACTAATCGGAGTACCGACTAAATCATTGTGGTTACCGTTATCTGTATAATCTTTACGTAATACCGGAATGTTACCATCCAAGCCTACCCAAGCACCTTCATAACCACCAATCTTAGCAGCTGCATTTTCGAAGTTGTTTTCGTTCTCAGCATCAGTATCATTGATGTCTGAAGATTCCATCAAGAAGTCTTCGTGGCCGAATTCTGTTCCTTCGTTAGGACCTGTGATGTCATCTTCCGTGTAACGGAATGACCACAAGAAGTTACGATGTTTCTTGTTAACATCAACAATACCATTGATCTTCTTATCTGCACCTCGAGTAATCTTCAAATTGGCCATCTTCACGTCAATCAAACCACCATCGATAGCTTCTTTCAGCTTTTCAGGATTGATTTTGCCATTGATATCGCGGATATCTTCCAATGAAGTTCCATTCAAAACATATACCAATTCTACGCCACCTTCGAAGTTCTTATAAACACTATAAACATTCTTCTGTTCAGCTTCCGGCAACTTGTCATTAGCAATCTGTGCTTCCAATGCAGCCACCAAGAAGTCGTAAACTTCAGTTGTGAAGTATTTGTCAATTCCTTCCTTGAAGGCATCCTTCTTGTCGTTCAATAACTCTTCAAATGAGAAGTAAGTGTGAATACCTTCTACGAAGCCCAAACGAGTACGGTTGTTATATTTGAACTTACTAGCTTCATCCAATTTGTTCAATTCATTGTATTTAGCCACTGAGTCATTGAAGTTAACCAACATACGACCTGATACATAACCATTGTAATATACATAGTGTTCCATATCATCCTTGTCAGCTGCTTCTGAAGATGGGAAGTAACCATGACCCGGAGCTTCCAGATAATCTTCGCAGTAATAACCATCAGCGATTGAGTCGTTAGCTACCCACAACATATACTGAGGCATTGCAATCGGAGCTGTAGCTGAAGTCACTACACCGTCTGCATACATAGCTGTCGTCTTACCTGCTGCCGGTTTGATTCCTTCAGAAGTCATACCCAAATAATTTACATCCTTACGATAAGTCAAAGAAGTCGCTGTTGTGTACTGGTTGGTTGACATTTCAAACAACTTCTGTTTAACATCACCCATACCATCACGTTTGTAGATATCGATATTACCATTTACATCACGAACTTCTTCTACTGGTTTGTACAGCGGACGGATATTAGTTTCAAGTGTAAATGCAGTGAAGTCTTTATTCCACTGATTATCCAAATCATAAGCATACAACTTATCCGGATCATTTACCATTTCCAAAATCTGCCAACCATTTTCAATATAAGTACGACCTTCCCAAAGAGCTTTATTGTTAGCATCTACCAAATCCGAAATTTCAGCATCCAAGATATTTGATTGAGAGAAAACAGCGCCATCTAAATCAACAGCATTAGCTGCTTTGTCACCTTTCACATTATCCAAACCACGAGCATCAACCAAAATGTAAGCTTCCTTTGTACGATCTACATTCACTTCATTTGATTTCAGATAGAATTCTGCAATCTTCACATCCTGACCATTAACCTCACTCAGCTTACGAACGGCATAACGTTGATTATTTGTATTATCATCAATTACACAAACATACTTGCGGTTGTTATCAACAGTATTATTGTCGCGAACTTTTAAAGCATAAACCGTTCTCTTCAACTGCGGTAATTTCTTACCATCTGCATATGTAACATCTTTACCATAGCCATATTCATCAGTAGCGATCTTTTCGATCTCGAACAAGCTCTGTTGTACGTCTGCTGAAATGTTGTCCGGATTTGTTACAGCCAAATATCCTTCAGGATTTTCGAACAAATATTTGAATGTATTTGTCTGTTCTTCATCAGAAGTCTTATCATTATAACGCAAATAATAAGGATGTTCTGCTGAGTAAGACAAGAATTCAGTCTGATCATCCATATCATACATACCCAATTCTGCATAACCATGGAAAGGATCACTCAAAGCTGCTTCGTTTTCAACAGCTTTAATAACCAAAGTATCAGCACAAGAGAATGCATTCTTTGTAAACTTACCATCTGATTTAGCTACATTATAATAATCACGATGGTTGATCAAATAAACAGCACCATCCTTTGTTGTATATAATTGGCCTTGGAATACAGGAGCATCATTTACACCATATTCACGGTTATAAATAGCCACTTCCGGAGTTTTGTTTACATTTACTTCGCCATCAGTTACTTGGCAACGAATTTGCTTAACAACCCATTGAGTTGCAGGCATATTGTTGAAGTCCTGATTTTCATTTTCTGCTGTATAAATCAAACGACCAACATGGTTGTATGCCAAATAAGAACCGTTTTTACGAGCAGCATTACCTGTATATGTCTTATTTGTCTTCAAGTTGATGAAGTACAAGCCATCAGCGACAGTTGTACGTGCCAAATAGTCTGGAGTATAGTTGTACGCCAAACGTAACCATTGTGTACCATCATTTGCCTTGAAATCTGCCAAGATACCTTCATACAGTCCATTGTATGTCAAAGTAGCACCGCTAATATTAACATTCGCTGGTGTATATTGAACATTCATAACAGAATATTTGTTGTAATTGGCATTGGCACCGTTGGTTACATAAGCAGGATTATCACCAGCTACACGCCATTGATTTGCACCTGCGTCTGATCCGTTCCACATCAATCTTTCTGCCAAATCCGGCTCTATAGATGTTGGATAGCCAAGAGCAGTCATATCAAACTTAGGAGCAGCAGCATATTTATTGTCAGAAATAGTCAAACCGTTCGGACTACCAACTGTCAAATAAGCTTGTACATCAGCAGCTGCCGGACCAATATTCTGTGCATACAAAGCAACCGGAACTCCTGCAGCTTTATTATATGCCTGAGCTTGTGATGAACTTGGTGTTCCAGTAAATGCAGTTCCCTTATTTACAGTATTAAAATAATATGCAGGAGATGTTACTAACATATCATTTTCATAAGTACTGCGTGAAGCATTTAACGGTTCGAATACCAAACTATCATTTGTTGCATAATAAGTAACCTTCCAGTGGTAACGAGCTATATCTGCATCCATAGCACCCTCATAATTTTCCAAATCATCGTAAGGGTAACCTGCTACGACCAAAGAATTATAGTTTCCTCCTTGTCCTGCTTCATACAATTTGGTCCAAACTTTCAAATAAGTATCTGTTGCTGCATCCATGTTCTTAAACAAGATGTTGTAACCAGCATATGCATTCGCATTAGAACCTGTTGTTGGACCAAAATTTGCAGTTGCAGTTGTTGCTGCAATTGTCTTTTTAATTGGATCGAAATTGCGACGGTCTAACACATCAAAAGGACTTTCTACAGCCAACCAAGTTGAATCGAATGGATTGTTGTAAACAGTCAACGCTTCATCAGAGTTATGTTTGAAAATTGTATATTTAAAACCCTTCTTATTTTCAACATTTTCTCTTTTATAACCTGGAGTAGTTGATTGAGCTGTAAAATCTAATGTTCCTTTTCCATCCAATACTGAATTCACCTCAGCTGCAGTTAAAACCTTAGCACCTGCAACAACCGGACGAATGTGTAATAATGAAAGATTTCTTTCATTATCAAACAAATCTGCGTCCTGAAAATCTTTAGCAGAAGCTTTAATTGTCCTTACATAAAGTTGATCATGATCATAAGCAGCAGCAGAAGGTAATTTAACCATAGCTAAAGCCATGATTGAATCTTGAGCTGCAGCCTTGTTTCCAGCGTGGAAATGTGTATAAAGTAATTTATGTTTGAACCGATCTGTAGTTTGTTCTTTATACGAATTCCAAGACCACTGAGTAGCACAACCTCTCACTACTGTAGGATCAAGATCGAATTTTTCATTCGATAAATAACGTAACATTCCAGCTTGGAACTCTGTTGTATTTACATTATTATCTAAATTGCGAAGTTGATCAGCAGTCAATACTTGAGCATCAGTATGGTCTAAAGTCAGCGTATAACCTGTTTCCTTGTTTGTAAATTGGTAATAACTACCATTTACATCTTGACCAGTACGTTCAATTTTCCACAAAGAATGAGACAAAGTAGCATCCTGGATTGGCTTAACTGCTAAATACAAACGACCTGTTGAATAATCACGTTCTTGAGTCAACACATAAGTAACGGAGTTAGCAGCAGCATCATTACCCATATTAACAGTCAACTGATACCACTTATCGCTCTCTATGTTCTTTACACCAAAAATACCCTGGTCCAAAGAAGCACTCTTCACGAACTGCGAACGATAAGGAATCTCACCATTGCCGCTATGAGCATTCTGAGCCACTACCGGGAATGAGCCAGCCAGCAAAGCGGCGGCCATCAAAGTAGAAAACTTTTTGTTCATAATAAATAAATTAATTGTTAATAAAATAGAGTTTAAATCTTCAACAACTAATTTTACGAAGGGCCACAACCCCCGCGATTCATTATGAACGGGCAT
>ERZ779865.1429-NODE-1429-length-17503-cov-3.134629_pt1 | contig 17503 bp, 11 predicted proteins | sample MGYA00433088_ERZ779865 | MGnify/ENA primary metagenome ERZ779865 (study PRJEB29588, sample SAMEA2151703) | human gut metagenome | biome: human gut; feature: human-associated habitat; material: faeces | place: Denmark | collected 2008/2010 ... | reverse complement strand
CTTTTTGAAAAAAGCCCCCTCTTGACTCCCCTAAAAACTTTTGGGCAACTGCCGCCGGAACGTTGGGCGAGCGCACCCAAAGTAACGTATCAGCCTATTAGCCGCACCGCAAGGTGCCCCCGCCGCAAGGCGGCCGCAAGGTGCCGCCGGGATGTCGGGCGTGTGCCGCAACAATATTATCTGTTTTTCAACAAAACAACGCGATCATGACCGGAAAAATCGCGGATCACCTTACAACTCTTTCCGTTCTCTGCGGCAAGCGTTTGCAATGCGGGCGCTTGCGCGGCGCCGATCTCAAATGCGAGAAACCCGTCTTTTTTCAGCACAATCTGCCACTTTTGCAAAATCTCCCGATAAAAATCCAGCCCGTCACTGCCGCCGTTTAACGCCGCCTCAGGCTCATAGCGCACCTCCGGCTGAAGCTCGATCATTTCCTTTTCCGTCAGATACGGTGGGTTGGAAAGGATCGCGTCAAACGCCCCCTCCCATTCCCGCGGCACCGGGTCAAAAATGTCCGCCTTGCAAAATGTGACCCGCTCCGCCACGCCGTTGCGCGCCGCGTTTCGCCCGGCAAGCGCCAGCGTTTCCGGGTACAGGTCGGTTGCCACGGCGGTGATATCGGGTCTTGACGCCAGTACGGAGATTGCCACGCACCCGCTGCCGGTGCACAGATCCAGAAACCGCGCGCCTTGCGGCAGTTCCCGGATTGCCAACTCCACCAAATGCTCGGTATCCGGGCGCGGGCAAAGGCATGCGGGGCTGACCTCGTATTCCTCCCGCCAAAACCCCCAGGTGCCAAGCAGATATTGCAACGGGTAGTGCGCGGCGCGTTTTTGCACCACGTCCGGGGGGATATTGCCCGCAAAATGCTCCGTGAGCATACGCGCCTCCCCCGCGGCGTTCTCAATTCCGGCGGCTGACAATGCCGCTTTTGCTTCCCTTTCTGTCATTTGGCAAGAAACTCCCGGTATTTTTCCGCGATAAAGCGTTCAAATGCCGGCTCCACCAAAATCATGCCGTCCACATTCAGGTGGCTGATATCATTTTGATCCTGGCAATACTTCGCGCGGAAATCCGCGTCGTCCATATTTACTTTTGTGGTGGCAACATCCATGGCGTTGAAGCACGGAACGCCCTTGGCGGCGCACAGCCGCATCATCGCTTTTCCGAAATCCGCCTGCGTCTGCCCGTTTCGCGTTTCTTCCCGTGCCCATACCGTCACTCCGATAATCAGCGCGTTGGGGTACTTTTCCTGCAAGCGATCCAGGCAATAGTTAATCGCCCCGCAAAAAGTATCCAACCCGTTATCGGCATCCGCGCCCAGCGGCACACCCTTGGAAAAATCGTTTCTTCCGCCCTCAAACAGTACAATCTGCGGTTGCCCGTTTGCCATCGCACCCACGCGGGTTGTCATCGGCTGATAGTTTTGCCCCTCCCGGTTGGAAATCGTGCTGCCTCCGATACCGTAATTGATAAAGTTCATCTCATACTTGCGCGCCAGCAGGTTCGGCCACACGTAATCGATCCCGGTTTTGCTGCCGCCAAAGTAACTGTCGCCCATCGCGTACATCGTAATGCCCGAAAGTTCCTCAAAATACTGTTCCTGTTTGGAGGTTTTGAGAAAGCGCGCCACTTTCAGATTTTTCAGCGTTGCCCCGTCATAGGACCCTGCCAGCGTGCCGGTCTTTTTCACATATTCGGAGTAGACCTTGGCAAACTTCATTTTTCCGGTGTTTTCCGCCGTTTGCCCGGAGGAATAGCACAACCGGATATACTCATCCGCAAAGGTGCTGACATACCGGTAATGAACCTGATCCCCCTCAAACGTTACCACCTCTTCGGCTCTCCCGCCAAAGCCGGGATAATGATCCCCCGGCTCCTCCAGAACAAAGTTTTCCCCCTCTTTGACCCAATGGGAGATCACGTACTCGGTTTTGCCGGCGTAAGCGGTATCGGCGCTCCCCTCCCCGTTGTCATCGGTAAAGCGGATTTCCGTGCCTGCTTTTTTAATATGGATCACATCGCTGTAGGAGAAGCCTTCCTCCCCATCCACCAATGCGTCCGGGTTCTTTTTGTCTTTGGAAGAGGCAACCCGCCCCATGTGCCAGGCAACCTCAATCTGGTTTTCCTCCAGCGTTTCCGGTTCCTCCTGCTTGCAGGCGGCAAACAGGGGGAAGAGCATGCAAAACGCAAAAAACAGCGCTAAAAAACGTCTCATTTCGTCAGTTCCTCGTTACAAATCAGGGTGACTTTGGTGTAAAACTCCTTTTTCCCGCTCATCATGGCAAACGCATCATTCACCCCAGAGAGCGGATAGCGGTGTGTGATCAGCTCCCGGAACGGAAATTCGCCCTTCGCCATCACGTCCGCCACAGCACGCCAGTCATTGATGCGGTCATTATAAGAGGAGTTCCATGTGCCGCAAAGCGTCAGCTCCCGCCGGAGAATTTGCGAGTAAGTAGCGGCGGGGATCGTCATATCCCCAAACGGGTTGCCCATCAGCACCAGCCGCCCGTGGGTCTTGAGCGACAGAATGGCATTGCCAAGCGCCGCCCCGGCGCCGGTGCCTTCCAGTGCCACATCAAACAGCCCATCCCGCTCTTTGTCATATGCCTCAAAACCGAAGCGGCGGGCAAATGCCAGCTTTTCATCACTGATATCCACCACGCGAACGGCCGAAGCCCCAGCCATTCTGGCAAATCCGGCGGCAACCAAGCCAATGGGTCCCGCCCCGAAGATCACAACCTTGTCGCCAAGCGTGATCTGCATCCGGCGCACCGCGGCACGCGCCACAGCGGAAGGTTCCATCAGCGACGCCTCGTCCAACGGAATGCTGTCATCCAACAGCACAAGATTGCGGGTGTCTACTGCCAGATACTCGGCAAAGCCACCGTCTCTGCGGGAGCCGTAATAGTCATAGTGCTCACAGTTTGCATACTCCCCAACCTGGCAGGCGGGGCACTTGCGGCAGGGTAACAGCGGGAAAACAGCCGCATGCCGCCCGATCAGTGCCGGGTCCTGTGCCTCCCGGATCACCCCTGCAAACTCATGCCCCGGAATGGTGGGAAAATGATAGGTGCCCTTGGTCAGCACACGGGGCAAATCCGACCCGCAGATTCCCGCGGCGGCAATTTCAAGCAGTACCTCGCCCTCCCCGGGCGCAGGCTTTGCCACTTCTTCATAGCGCAGGTCCCCTACTGCGTGCAATACCGCGGCGTGCATCATCTCGGTTGTTTTCATCTCAAACTCCTTTTATTTTTTATTGATTTCACAGAGAAAAAGAGCCGGCGCAAGAAGCGCCGGCTCAGATCGGTTTACTCAGGAGCGGGTGCCCTGATCTTCCAGTTTCTTCACAATTTCTTCGATCTGTCTGTTCAATACCTTCTTATAAGCGGCATAAGAGGTAGACCAGGAAGCACCGGAGATTGCCGCCTTGGAGGGCAGCTCACTCATGAAAGAAAGGTCGTTGGTGAAGATACGGCCAAGGTCAAAGGTGATCGCGGCACGAACTTCCTCAAACATGTTGGTCTCGTCCTGCGTGTCGGAATATTTGAGCTGCATGTTCACCTCAAAGATTTCCGGCGTGGTCAGACGGTAGCCTTCGGAGCACCAGCACTCCAGCACTGCGGAAAGCATAGACCAGGTCTCCTGCTTGCCGTCACGCTCGGGAGCGTTGACATAAATGCCGTACAGGGAGAACGGGTTAGCCTCAACGGTGTAGTAGTTCTTCTGATCCTCATCGTATTTCGGGGTAGGAACAAGACCGTATTCCAGGCCCTCAATCTTTACCAGATTGTTTTCTGCAAAGTATGCACGGTTCTGGCAGAACATTGCCTTCTGATCACGGAAGGGCTTGCTGTAAGTGCCGGCTTCATCGGAAGAGAGTGCCCAGCAGTCAGAAGTGGTCAGCCATGCGCCCAGCTTCTCAACCAGTTTTACCGTCTTTTTGGAGCCGTAGTCCTTGGAGATGTAAAGCAGAGGCTCGCCTTCGTTTTTGCCGTGCTCTACGTATCTCATAAAGGAACCGGTGTAGAAAGCGTCTACATGGTAGTTGACCGTGCAGAAGCCGTAGAAGTCGGTGTCGTCCTTCGTATTGTTGTTATCAAGGTCCTGACCGACGTTGGAGGTCAGCTCAATCAGCTTGTCGATCGTCCATTTACCCTTGTAAACAAGGTCATACAGGTATGCGGTTGCATCCTCGAAGCCTGCACCCTGAGCCTCCTGGTTGTGGTACTGGTTCAGAATCTTCTTGTTGAAGTACATGGTGTACATCAGGTGCAGCACGTTGGTCGAGCAGTCACCGGAAACGAAATAAATGGAGTCACCTATGCTCACGGTGTCGATCAGTGCCTTCGGCCACCACGGCTTCTCATAGTCGATGTAGGAGGTCTCGATGTCCTTCAGGTCAATCAGAAGGCCGTTGATGGCAAGCATGCCTTCTGTACGGGAGTAAGACGAAATCAGATCGTAGGAATGACCACCCGCGTTGGCATCGCTCTCCACCTTTTTCACAAAAGCAGCGCGCTTCCGCACGTTACCGGGTGTGCTCTGCCATACCAGCTCCACATTCAGACGGGACTGAATGTTTTCGTTACGCTGATAGATTGCGTCGTTGACGTTATCACTGGTGATACCTTCCGACTCGTACTCCTGCTTCTCCACGTCGGACCAGTACAACGTAGTAATGGACTCACCCATGTAGTTCAGGTTGTACTTATCCAGATCATCCTTCAAACGACCGTACTCATCCTTCGTCGGGTCGTAAGTGTTGTTGTCATTTTCGCCACCTTTACAAGCGACCACAACGAACAGACACGTTACGCATGCAAGGATAAGTGCAATGATTCTTGCGAATGTCTTCATCTTGTGTTGCCCCCGCGCTCCCGCGGGAACTGCCTCCTTTTTTCGGATTTTGGGTATAACTACCCTATCGGTCAGGTATATTGTAACAAAAGTCAGCGCTTTTGTCAATCGGTTTTCTTGAATATTCCACGAAATCACCAAAACTTTTTTTGATTTTCTTGTCATTCTGCCGATATATGAACCTCAGATTTCCAAAAAAACCGGAAATGTTAAAAAAAGCGCAACACTTGCACAGGGGTTTTTCCTGTTGTATACTTGTCAGCACGGCGGGAATATGCTATACTATGCTAAAAAGTATAAATAAAGAAAGGAGTTTCTATGAAGCCCTTACAACCGGATGAATTTGACCAGGTGTTCCATCGGATCGGGAAAGAGTGGATGCTGTTGACGGCAGAGAAGCCGGACGGCGGTGCCAACCCGATGACCGCCTCCTGGGGTGGGCTCGGGTTCCTTTGGAACAAGCCCGTGGCGTTTCTTTTTATCCGCCCGCAACGCTACACTTTCGGGCTTGCGGAGCATGCAGATCGGCTGACCGTCTCCTTTTTGGAGGAAAAATACCGCGGGGCACTACGCCTGTGCGGCACCCTTTCGGGCAGGGATACCGACAAGTTTGCCGCCGCGGGGCTGACCGTGGCGAGGGCAGACGGCGTCCCCTACCCTGCCGAAGCACACACGGTGCTGGTGTGCCGCAAACTGTTTGCGAAGGATCTGGAGAAATCCGATTTTCTGGACACGGCACTGCTCGGCAACTACAAAGAAAACGATTTTCACCGGATGTATATCTGTGAGATTGAAGCTATTTATCGGAAGGAAGAATCATGACCGTTACCGAAGAAGTTAAAAACCTCTGTGAAAGTGCCCGCCTTGCCGTGCCCGCCGTGGCGCTGGCGGGCGATGAGCGCCGAAATGCGGCGCTCATCGCGGCGGCGGAAAGTCTTGTAAAGAACACCGGGGATATTCTCGCCGCGAACGAGAAGGATCTTGCCGCCGCCAAGGAAAACGGCGTGCCTGCCGTGATGTTGGACAGGCTGCGACTGGATGCGGCGCGTGTGCGCGCTATGGCGGATGCCATGCGGGCGCTGACCGTGCTCCCGGACCCCACGGCGCGCACCGAAACCTGGGAGCGCCCCTCAGGACTGACGATTTCCCGCGTCCGCGTGCCGCTGGGCGTAGTTGCCATTATTTATGAAGCGCGCCCGAACGTTACTGCCGACGCGGCGGGGCTGTGCCTGAAATCCGGCAATGTGGCGGTACTGCGCGGGGGCAAAGAAGCCATCCACAGCAACCGGGCAATCATTGCCGCCATCAGGGAGGCAATCGTGCCGCTCGGGTTCCCGGCAGACAGTGTGTGTCTGGTGGAATCCACCTCGCGCGAGAGCGCAACGGCGTTGATGACGGCACAAGGGCTGGTAGATGTGCTGATTCCGCGCGGCGGCAAGGGGCTGATTCGTTCCTGCGTGGAAAATGCGACGGTACCGGTGATTGAAACAGGGGCGGGCAACTGCCATGTTTATGTGGATGCGGCGGCGGACCTTTCCAAGGCGCTTGCCGTTACAATCAATGCCAAGTGTCAACGCCCGTCGGTCTGCAATGCCGCGGAGACTCTGCTGGTGCACCGGAACATTGCCGGGGCGTTTTTGCCGGAGCTTTACCGGGAAACGAGAAAATACAATCTGATTTTCCGTGGTGACGCGCGCACGCGTGAGATTCTGCCACAGTCGGAGGTTGCCACAACGGAGGATTTTGCCACCGAATACAATGACTATATTTTGGCGGTTCGTATGGTGGACAGTGTGGAGGAAGCCGTGGAACATATCAATCGGTACGGCACAAAGCACAGCGAGTGTATTCTCACCGAGGATGCCGTAGCGGCGGAATATTTTCTCACCCATGTGGATGCCGCCGTGGTTTATCAGAACGCCTCCACCAGGTTTACCGACGGCGGAGAGTTCGGGTTTGGTGCGGAGATCGGCATTTCCACGCAAAAGCTGCATGCGAGGGGTCCTATGGGGCTGGACGCGCTGACCACCGTGCAATACCGCGTGCGCGGCAACGGCACCGTGCGGTAACCCGGCACCTGCGGTGCGGCTTGCAGGCTGACGGCACCTGCGGTGCGGCTTGCAGGCTGACGCCTTACTTTGGGCGCACTCGCCGAAAGTTTGGCGTGCGCCGTGTAAAAGTTTTTCGGGGATTTAAAGGGGGCTTTTTTCAAAAAGCCCCCTTTTGCGCGCGCCTGCGGCGGGCAATAGAATGAACGAGTGCGCCGTCGGAATGTCGGCGCGGCGTTTCTTTTTGATAGCTTTTTCTTTGCGCCTGGCGTATACAAAGAAAAAGCGGGTAGGGAATCTGATAAAATAACATCCGTAGGGGAGGGGTCTCCCCTCCCGTTTATTAGGAAATTTTATTTTGCATTCCGGCGGCGCATTTCTGAGCCTCCCCTGTGTAAGGGGAGGTGCCGCGCGAAACGCGGCGGAAGGGTTGTACCCAACACAAACTATCTTTTGCGTTCTGCAAACTCCACACTTTTACAATCCCTCAGGCGCTGTCGCGCCAGCCCCCTTTACACAAGGGGGCCTTTTGGTTTGTGCGAACATTGCGGGGCATACCTTGCCCATCGCAGGGGCGACTGATGGTCGCCAACGGGGGACGGGTTGCGCCCCGCTTAGCCCTCGGAGCGGGAAAGCCCCTCGATGGTGAAGCGGTGGATGTGACCGACCTTTGTCGTTTTGCCGGTGTTGTAAATCACGTAAAACGTGTTGCCAATGTGGAAAACGGCTTCGGTCTCGATTTCCGTATACTCACCCTCCGGCAACGGAATGCGGCAGGTGGCGATGTGCTTGCCGTTCCAGTCCGTGATGATCAGATAGCCGTAATTGGCATCGTTAATGCCGTCCCCGCCGTCGCCGGTGGGGCAGGCGTAGATATAATCGTCGTCACAGTCGATGCCCTGCGGGGTGTGCCCCTCCACAAAAGTCTGAAAATCGCTCTCGCCTTTATTGCCGTTCACGCGGGTCAGGGAGTTTTTATACTCACCGTCTTCAGTGAGGTAGTTGCCCTTATACAACTTATATCCGCCCGTGGCGGTGACAATGATGTCGCGCTTTTCATTATAAGCGATGCCGTAGCCGCCCTCAAAAACGCCTTCTTTCGTCGCCTTGACGGTCAGGGTCTCCGGGTCGACGAACGAAAGGATTTTACTGCGCTCATCTTTAAACCCGCAGTGTGCCACAATCAGCTCATTGGTTTTGGAGTCATACGTCATATCGTTGGAGTGATCCAGCGAGAGCGGCTCGCTTTTTGCCACCAGTTTGCCGGTTTCGATGCTCCACTTGCAGATTACAGTGGTGTGGTTTTTGGTGTTATGGTAATAATCCGGGTCGCCGCTGTTCGGTTTCTGGTCCTCCAAGCACGCGTAGATGTACTTACCGTCGGTACAGCCGCCCTGCACCACGTAGTGCGTGCCGACCTCTGCCAGATCCGCGATATATCCGATGTGCTCCACATTGGTGATCACCGCGGCAAGGGTCTTGGTGTAATTGTACCCGTTGCGGAAGGACATTGTGCCGTCCTTTTTGCTGGATTTGTAGGTCAGCTGCTTCGTGGTGGAAACCATCGTATTGACCGCTTCGCTCAGCAACATCGTGTTGCTTGCCGCAATCACCAGTTTTTTGTCCACCGCGCGGATGATATACGTGCGGTCATCCTGAATTTCCGCCCGTACCGTGGCGGAGGCGGCGCGGTTGGTATCGCCGATCAGAATTTCGTATCCGTCACTCTCTGCGTCCCGGTCGTCGGTCACGTTGGCTTTCAGCCCGGTCTGCGTGAAGATAAAGGTTGCCACGCTTTCCGCAAGGCGCTGGCGGGTGCGGTGCTTGCCGTCACTGCCGTAGGCGTAAATCACGGTGCAGACATTGTCTTTCCCGTTTGCCACGATAAAGTTTTCAATCGGCTCGTCGGGTGTTTCCTCTTTTTTGCAGGAGGAGAAGGTAGCCACAAGCCCCATGACCATCAGGGTGGCGAGAAGAAGTGAGAGAAGTTTTTTCATAAGGATTCCTTTCCGAAAAGGCTCAGTGCGAGAGCCCCTCAATGGTGAAGCTGTGGATATGCCCGATGCTGCTGCCGGAGCGGGCGTTATACATCACGTAGAAGGTGTTACCCACGTGGCAGATGTTTTCGGTCTCGATCTCCTGCGACTCGCCTTCCGGCAATGGAATGCGGCAGATGGTAACCAGCTTGCCCTCCCATGTGGAGATGACCAGATACCCGAAGCCGCTGTCGTTGACACCGTCCTCCCCGTCACCGGTCAGTACGGCGTAGATATAATCGTCGTCACAGTCAATGCCCTGGGTGGTGTGCCCGGTGGTGAAGGAGGAATATGTGGTGTCGTCATAACGGGTCAGGCGGTTGCGGTAGGAGCCGTCCGCATTCTGATAGTTGCCGTTATAGTATTTGTATCCTCCGCCGCCGGCGGCAACGAAAATATCCTTGTTCGCATTATAGGTGGCGGCATAACCGCCCTCAAATGCGTTTTCGCAGGTGCGTTTGATGGTCAGGGTATCAGGATCAATGAAAGAGAGTATTCTGCTTCTTTCCGGCTTTTCTTTGTTCATTCCGCAATGTACCACGACCAACTCGTTGGTTTTGGAGTTGTACGCCATATCGTTGGAGTGATCCAGATACAGCATATCGCTCTTTGCCACCATTTTCATGGTTGCAATTTCGATTTTGATGATAACAGTCGTATGATTTTCCGTGTGATAGTAATACTCGTCGTCACCGCTGTTTGCTTTCTGGTCTTCAAGGCACGCGTAGAGATACTTACCGTCAGTGGTGCCGCCCTGTACCACAAAATGCTGGTATTGTTTGTTGTCTTTGGTGATGGTGGCTTCCAGCGCCGTGGCGATATAGCCGAGATCCTTGACGTTGGTCACTGCCGCAGGCAGGGTAATGGTATAATTGTAGCCATTCTTGAAGGACATGGCGTTGTCCTTTTTGCTGACCTTGTAGTTGAGCTGTTTGGTAGTGTTGATAAAGGTGCTGACCGCTTCGGAAAGGGCAAGATCGCTCCCCGCAACAATCACCAGTTTTTTGTCCACGGCGCGCACGATGTAGGTCAGCGTTCCCGTGATCTCCGCTTTGACGGTGGCAGTGGCGGCACGGTTGGTGTCACCCAGCAGGATCTCGTATCCGTCGCCCTCCGCTTCGCGGTCATCCTCTACGGCGGGCTTCACGCCGCATTGCTGAAAGATAAAAGTTGCCATGTTTTCGGCATAGGTTCTTCTGGTGCGGTGCTTGCCGTCGCTCCCGTAGGCGTAGATGATGGTGCAGGCGTTGTCTTTGCCGTTGGCAACCACAAAGTTGTCGATCGTTTCCTCCGGGGTTTCCTCTTTTTTGCAGGAGGAGAAGGTTACCACCAGCCCCATTACCATCAGGGCGGCGAGAAGGAGTGAGAGAATTTTTTTCATGGTTATCATTATCCTTTCTGTTGTTGGTCAGTCTATGGTCAGGCGGTAGCAGGGGCGCTTGACGCCGTTGTAGTTTCCGTTATAGGAAACATACATCACACTTCCGATATGGAAGATGTTTTCGATTTCTTTCGGTGCGCCCGGCACCTCTTTGGTAAAGGCGAGCGTGCCGTCATACCGGAAGGCAAGCAGGTAGTTGGTGCCGGAATGGGTGGAAAGCACAAAATAAACGTATTTGCTGTCGCAGTCAATCCCCTGTGTGATTACGTCGGTGCCGACCACGCAGTCGGGGACCACGGTTTTGCCGAAGGTCTCGTTAAAATCGGTGGTCACCTTGTGGGAGAGCGAAAAATCCTCATTGAGAACGGCAAAGTTGATGCCGCCCCTGGCAAGGATGTATTGCCCGGTGTACGCGTTGTACGAGATGGCGTAAAACGCCAGGGGCAACGCCTCCTCGCCAACCAGCTCCAGTGTTTCGGGGTCGATGAAGCAGGCGCGGTTGTAGCGTGCTTCTCCGGTTTCGCCGTTTTTGCCGCAGTAGGCAACCGTAATCAGCCCCGTGCGGGGGTTATAGCACCCGTCATTGGAGTGCCCGAGCTTGAGCGGCTTGCTGTAAGCCACCAGTTTGCAGGTCTCCATCTCCACCTTCACGATCACGGTATCGTGCGTTTCGCTGTTTTCGTAGTTGTTCTGCCCGCCCTGATATTCCATAAAGAAGTAGCCGTAAATCCCGTCCGTGCAGGCGCCCTGAAGCACCGTATTGCGGGAGTAGTCCCCTTTGATGAAATCGTAAATGGAGAAGAGCATCTCGGCAGATAAATGCGAGGTATCCACCGTTGCGGTGTTTTCGCTGTTGAACACCAGAGAAGGCTCGCTGTACTCCGGCGAGGGCGGAATGTTCAGCCTGGTCACGGTGCCGGCGCCGTTACCCTCCTTTACGGCAAGATAGAACACCCGCCCGCTGCGGGAAAGCCCTGCGGGGGTGCCTGCCGGGAGGTCGGTGAGGTAGCGCGTGGCACCGTCATAGGAAAGGGTCACCAGCACGGGGGTGTTTTCCCCGTCCTTTTCGGCGTTGTACAGTAAATAGATGTTCCGGCTGTCCGCCTCCATCGTGCGGAAGGTGACTGTGCCGGTGCTCAGCCGGCTTTCGTCAAACGTCAGGCTGAAATCCGTTCCGGTTTTCGAGAGGGAATTATCCATCCGGAAAAACGTGTTTTCGCCCGCCCTGCGCGCCACGTAGCACAGGCGCGAGGTGTCATAGGCGATGGCATCGGCTTTTTCCTTCAAAGAGACGGAACGGCGGATGGTCAGGGTCTCGGGGTCTGCCAGCCACACGGCGGTACAGTCCTTCTGCAGAAGGATCAGCAGCCCCAGCACCGGGTTGTAGCACATCCCGGCGGCACCGCCGGTCCGTACCGCTTCTCCCTTGGCAAGCACCTTGCCGCCGGAGAGCGACACGCTGACCAGCATGGTCTCGCCCTTGCCGGTTGTCAGCGCGGCATAGAGCTTTTCGCCGGCGATGGCGGTGGCGGATACCACGCTTCCGGTATCGACCAGGGGGAAGGAGTCACCCTCCTGCAGGAGGAGCATTCCTGCGCCCTGCAACAGGTCCGCCGGTTCTGCGGTTCCCGTTGCGGCGGCAGAGACGACCGAAAGCTCCGCGGGGAAGGGAAGCGAGCCGTTATCCAGCGTGCCGTGAAGCGTGCCGTCATACTGTGCTTCAAAATAAGCAACGGCAAGCCGCGCTTCGCTGACGGTTTTGGCGGCGATGATCATGTTTTTCCCGCTGACGGAGAAGGAAAACGCATTTTCCGCTCCGTCCAGCGCCTTTGTGGCATCGGCGGATGCCGCGCGGGAGGTATTGCCGAACAGGATCTCCCCGTCGGCGGCGCTCTCCGCGTCCGAAACCACGGAAAGGGTTGCGCCCGTGATCCTGCGGATGGCTTTTGCCAGCAGATTGCCGAGCGCCTGCCAGCTGGTGGCGTCCGCCCCGGCAGGGTAGACGATCCGGCAGGCGGCATTGCCGCCCTCGGTAACCGTAAAGGGTGCGTTTTCTCCCTCATCCTTTTTGTCGAAAAACGAGCAGGAGGCAAGCGGAAGCAAAAGACACAGCGAAAGGGTGAGGGTTAGTATTCTGATCAGTGTTTTTTTCATGTTTCACTCGTTTCAGGAGGTAACGGTCAGCCGGTAGCAGGGGCTGCGGGAGCCTTTCAGGCTGCCGTTACAGGTGATGTAAATATCTTTGCCGATGTGGAAGATGTTTTCCGCCTCCAGCGTCATACCGGGCAAAACCTTGGTAAAGACGTGGTTGCCCTCGTAATCAAAGGCAAGCAGATAGTCCGTCCACACTTTTTCACCCGTTTTTTTGCCGCTGAGCACAAAATAAACGTACTTGCTGTCACAGTCAATGCCCTGCGTCAGGAGATCGGAGCCGAGCTTGTAATCATAGATCACATCCTTGTGGTCGGTGCCCGAATAATCGGTGCTGATCTTCGCCGTTACGATGTTGAAACTCTCGTCCAGAATCCCGAAGTTGCGCCCGCCCGAAAGCCCCACGATATATTGGCGGGTGTATTCGTTATACGCGATGGAGAAGATATTGACCGGCAGGCGCGTTTCGCCCGTGATCTCCAGTGTTTCGGGGTCGATGAATTTGATCAGCTTTTTGTTGTTGCCGTTATAAACCACGATCAGCTGACCCGTGTGCGGGTTGTAGCATCCGTCATTGGAGTGCCCGAGTTTGAGCGGCTCGCTGTATTTTACCAGCTCTCCGCTTGCCATATCCACTTTCACGATAATCGTGTCATGCGTTTCGCTGTTGGAATAGTTGCCGGAGCCGCCCTGATACTCCTGGAAGAAGTAGCCGTATCTGCCGTCGGTGCAGGCGCCCTGCATCACGGTGTTGCGGCTGTACTCCGATTTGATGAACGGGTAGACCTTGAACAGCACGTCCACGGAGAGATAGGCGGAATCCACCCCGGCGGTATTGGTGCTGTTGAACAGCCCCGCCGGCTCGCTGACCCCTTCTGCGGAGGTCAGCTGTACGCGCCAGGTCTTGCCGGCAAGCCCGTCTTCGCCGCTTGCCGTGATGTAGAAGGTGCGCCCGTCCGCGGCGACGGAAAGGGGAAGCGCCGTGCCGTCATCCAGCGTGAGTGTGTTGCAGTAGCGCCGCGCGGTGTTCAGGCGGCTCTGAGAAATCAGCAGGGTGCCGCTTTGCTTTTCCCCGGATGTGAGGTAAAGCAGATAGAGATATTCGCTGTCCGCGCAGAAATCCTTCAGCTCATAGTCCGCAAAGCCGTAGGCGGTGGGTGCGGCGGCTTTGATCTCCTCCTCGGTCGAAAGCGACAGATTGTTGGTGAGAATCACAAACCGATCCGGCTTCTGCGCTTTTTGTGCGATGTAGCGGAAGTTGACCGCGTCATAGGCGATCTTCCGGATTTCCGCCCCGGCGGTTGCCGTGCGCCGCAGGGTCAGCGTGGCAGGGTCAATCAGATACACGGTGCTGTTTTCCCCATGCGCAACGGCAAGCAGATCCAGCACGGGGTTGTAGCACATGCTTGTTGCGTTGCCGAGCGACAGCACCTCGCTTGCGGCAAGGCGTTTGCCGGTGGTAAGATCGGCGGAAAGCAGCTTTGCGTGCCCCGCGCCGTCGGAAAGGGCGGCATACAGCACACCGTTTGCCACTGCCGTGGCGGTTACGGCAGTAAATTCTCCCGTGACGGCAAAATCCGCAAATTCGGTGGAAACGAATTTCAGCAATGCCGCGCTGGAAAGCAACTGCCCCGGCTCCGCGGTCGGTGTCGCGGGCGCGCGCGTGAGCGAAAGCTCCTTGGAAAAGACCATGGTGCCCGTTCCCACCGTGGCGCCAAGCGCCCCATTGTATTGCGCTTCAAAATAGCTGAGCGCCATGGAAAGGGCGTTGGTATTTGCCGCGGCAATCACCAGAGAATCCCCCGAGACCGAGAAGGAAAACGCGGTTTTGGAGCCGCCGAGCGCGGCAAGCGCCGTTTCGCTTTCCGGGCGGTTGGTGGTGCCGAGCAGAATTTCACTGCCGGTTTTTTCCGCGGTGTCGGCAGTGATCTCCAGCACAACGCCGGTGGCGCGCTTGATCACGCGGGTCAGGTCATTGGCGAGCTTTTTCCAGCTGTCGGCTTCGGCTCCCCCGCCGGGATAGATCACCCGGCATGCGGCTGCCCCGTCCGAGACCGCCGCAAAGTCAGTCTCGGTTCTCGCTTCCGGCTTTCCGAAAAGACCGCAGGAGACAAGCGGCAACACCAGCGCAAGGGTCAGCAAAATAAGCGTGAGACGTTTGAATATCGGTTTCATATCGGCTCCTTTCCGCTTTATACGGGCGCAAAGACCTGCGGTGCCGCGGGCGCTTTCTGCCCTTGCGGCTCCTCGTTTTTGCCCGCGTTGGCAAGCATCAGTTTCAACCGGTTTTCCTGATTGATGCGGGAAGCGCTGGAATCGTAGTCAATCGACACCAGGTTGACCCCCGGATGGGTCTCGCGGATGTGCTTCATCATCCCTTTGCCCACAATGTGGTTGGGTAAGCACCCGAAGGGCTGGGCGCAGACCACGTTGGTCACGCCGCCCTCGATCAGTTCCAGCATTTCGGCGGGGAGCAGCCACCCCTCGCCCATCTGCACGCCCTCCCCGATGTAACCGTTAATCTGCGCGCGCGTGCGCTCAAAATCGGTGGGCGGGGTAAAGCGGGAGTTTTCACGGTAAAGATCAATAAAATCCAACTGCTTTTTATGCAGGTACTGATATGCCCATTTCATCACGCGCCCGGTTTTTTTCTTCATCCCGTACAGGCGCGTATCCACCACGGCGGTGTTGACCGAGTACATCAGAAAGTCCAACAGCCCCGCCATTACGGTCTCCGCCCCCTCGGACACGAGAAAATCTTCCAGATGGTTGTTGCCAAGGGGGGAGAATTTCACAAAAATCTCGCCCACGATCCCCACGCGCACTTTACGGTGCGCCGGGGGCGGGAATTTTTTATCGAAATCGCGCAGAATCGCGGCGTAGGACTCCTTGATGTCGGCATACGACACGTTGCGCCCCTCTCCCATCTGCTCCACCAGCCGCTCGACCCATTCGTCCGCCAGCGCCTGCGCGGCGCCCGGCTTTTTCTCATACGGGCGGCATTGATTGACAAGACTCATCAGCAAATCGCCGTAATACACGGCGTACAGCATCCGTTTCCCCAGTCCCAGCGTCAGTTTGAAGCCGGGGTTTTTTTCAAGCCCCGCAATGTTCAGCGAGATCACGGGCACCTGACCAAAGCCCGCCTTTTTCAGGGCTTTGCGCAAAAGCGGAATATAGTTGGAGGCGCGGCACCCGCCCCCGGTCTGCGTCAGCATCAGGGCGGTCCTGTTCGGGTCATACGCCCCGCTTTGCAGGGCGTTCAGAAACTGCCCGATGATTAAGAGCGCCGGGTAGCAGGTATCGTTATGTACATACTTTAACCCCGCCTCAATTACGGCGTGATCGGTGTTTTCCAGCACCACGGCGTGGTAGCCGTAGGAATCCAGCATTTTGGCAAGGAGCTTGAAGTGCATCGGCAGCATATTGGGCAGAAGAATGGTATAGTCCTTCTTCATCTCCTTGGTAAAAAGAACTCTGTCACTCGTCTCCAAGTTTTGCTCCTCCTTCCTGCTCCAGCGCGCCGATGAGACTCCGCAGGCGGATATTGACCGCGCCGAGGTTGGTGATCTCATCGATTTTGATCTGCGTATACAGCTTGCCGTGGCTCTCCAAGATGTCCCGCACCTCGTCGGTGGTGATGGCGTCGATCCCACAGCCGAAAGACACCAGTTGCACCAGCACCGCGTCGCTTCTCCCGGTCACGAATTTTGCCGCGTTATAAAGCCGCGCGTGGTACGTCCACTGGTTCAGCACCCGCACTTTGGCAGGGGGCGTTGCCAGCTCGGACACCGCGTCCTCGCTCACCACCACAAACCCCAGCGTGGTGGCAAGGCGGTCAATGCCGTGCCCGATTTCGGGGTCAATGTGATAGGGTCTGCCGCATAATACCATCACGCGCTTGCCCTGATCCTTTGCGTATTGCAGTGCCCGCGCGCCCTCGGCGCGGATAGCGCCCATATGCGCGTCATACGCCGCATACGCCGCGCGCACGGCGCGCGTCACGTCCTTTTTCGCCACATCCCCTACTTCGTGAGCAAGGAACGCGGTCAGCTCTTTGGTCAGCTCTTTTTCGTTGTTGATATTGAGATACGGATACCAGAAGCGCACGCCGGCAAGCGAATCCATATTGTGCACCAACAGCTCCGGGTAGTAAGCCACCACGGGGCAGTTGTAGTGATTATCCGATTTATGTTCGTCCACATTGCGGGTCAGGCACGGGTAGAAAATCGCGTCCACGCCCTCTTCAATCAGGGTCTCGATATGCCCGTGCATCAGTTTTGCGGGGTAGCACGCCGTGTCGGAGGGGATGCTGTACTGCCCCTTGGCGTACAGCGCCCGGCTGGAAAAGCCGGAAAAACGCACGCCGAAGCCCAGCTTCCGGAAAAGGGTATACCAGAAGGGCCCCAGCTCGTACATGCCGAGCGCCAGCGGTAGCCCCACGGTAAAGCGCCGCGTGCCCTCCACCGGGGTCATTGCCTCAAAACGCGCCCGCTTGAACGCGTGAAGGTCGGGCATCGGGTGCTCCGGCGGCTTTAACCCCACGCCCCGCTCACATTTGTTGCCCGAAATGAATTTGCCGCCGTCGGCAAAGATATTGACGGTAATGTTGCAGTTGTTGGTGCACCCGTGGCAGACCGCCGCGCGGGACGTGTGGGTAAACGCCGCGAGCGCCGCGGGGGAGAGCAGAGTGCTTTCCTTATTTTGATGCGCGCGCGCGTAAAGCGCCGCGCCGTAGGCGCCCATCAGCCCCGCAATGTCGGGGCGGATGACCGAAACGCCAAGCTCCCGCTCAAAACTGCGCAGCACCGCGTCATTGAGAAAAGTGCCGCCCTGCACCACCACGTGGGTGCCGAGCACCGCGGGGTCGGTAATACGGATGACCTTATACAGCGCGTTTTTCACCACGGAGGTGGAAAGCCCCGCCGAAATGTCGCCCACGGTGGCGCCGTCCTTCTGCGCCTGCTTGACCGAGCTGTTCATGAACACGGTGCAGCGGCTGCCCAAGTCCACCGGGCGGTCTG
>ERZ779865.1423-NODE-1423-length-17630-cov-14.295761_pt1 | contig 17630 bp, 3 predicted proteins | sample MGYA00433088_ERZ779865 | MGnify/ENA primary metagenome ERZ779865 (study PRJEB29588, sample SAMEA2151703) | human gut metagenome | biome: human gut; feature: human-associated habitat; material: faeces | place: Denmark | collected 2008/2010 ... | reverse complement strand
GCTGGTGAGTGTCCCCGCGCAGACGGCGGCTGCCAGCCAGCACCGCATGGGCGACCCCGGCGAAGCCGTGCCCGAGGCGGCCGACTGGGACCGCCTGACCGTGATAATGGCTTATACCGACGGCAGCCAGGTGATGAAGACGACGATTACGAAAGCCGATTTCGACAAATTGCCGGCGTACAACGGAAATGCCGGAATCAAGCTCTTCTCCATTGAGGCTCAGCCGGGAAGGGTCAGGATTTACGGTGTGACGTACAGCAGCGGGGTACGCGGAGCCGACACGCTTGCCGGGGATATTGAGGCCTGCCGCTTGGCTGCCGACGTGCAGGCCCTGACCATATCCAACTATTATGCGCAGGGCGATGCGGCCAAGTTTGTGAGTGTGGCTACGGGTTACTATAAGGCCGAGGGCGATACTCCGGCCGACTTCGTGATACAGCCCGGCGGTACGGGGGCGGTGGGCACCATTCCCACCATGACGCTTACCCGCCTGGCCACGAAAATCGACGTGCAGTGGGACGTGGCCGACGCTTATGGCCAGGGATATACCGACATGAAGCTGACCGATTTCAGCCTTACGGGCACGACAAGCGGGTACTTGTTCCCCGCCATCAGCGGCCATAAGGCACTGACTTTAAGTGATCCCCCTGTGACCTTTACCAACACCACGCCCATTAGCCAGCGCAACGGGCGGCAGTATCACTACACGTTTACCGACGGCAAGACCGTGCCGACCATTACTTTCCATCTTTCGGGAAAGCAGGATGGTACGAAGGATGTTTCAAATGACTACAAATTGAGTTTCCAGTTGCCGCTGCAACCGGCTACGTGGTACAGGGTGAATGCCACTGTTAAGGGCATTACGCCTACTAATGTGGATCCTATTACTATCAGTATTTTCTAATCAGTAAGTGGAGAGTGGTGCCCGTTGGCGGGTGATTTTTATTTATCGGAAAAATACAAAAACAGACATACATTATGAAAACAAAGAGGCGAACAATGCTAAGACTTCCGATGCTGCTTCTGGCCTTCTTCCTGGCCGGAATGGCAGCGGCGCAGAGCAAAATTTATTACGTCAGTTCGCAGGCTACGGATACCGGCGACGGCTCGTCGTGGGCCAATGCGACGACGCTTACCAAAGCCTTGGATAAGGCTGTGGCCGGCGACCAGATTTGGGTGCAGGGCTTTGATACGCTGACCGGCGGCAATCTTTACGTGGCGCCCAAGGAGGGCTTTGCGGTGAAGTCGGGCGTGCAGCTCTACGGCGGCTTTGCCGGCACGGAGAGCCGGTTGAGCCAGCGCGTCACGCTGGGCAAACCCTATCAGCTGAAGTACCGCTCCGTGCTCTCGGGCGACATCCAGCGGAACGACACGGTGGGCAGTGTTGACCTGATTTTCCCGGCCAACGGGACCCGCTCGGACAATGCCACCCACGTGTTGAGCGTAAATCTGGATCCGACGCAGGCTTCGGGCAACAACAATACGTACCCCACCGTAATCAACGGTTTTTCCATTGGCAACGGTCAGGCAGCCGGCACCGGTGACGCCGGAAAAGGCGGCGGTATTTACGTTTATGGCGACAACAGCAAGGGCGGCGTTTTTCGCATCGAACGCTGCTTCCTGATCAGCAACTATGCCACGCAGGGTGGTGCCGTTTACGTTTCTTCTGAAGTACAGAACGTCAACAACGGCGAATCGCTCATCAATCAGTGCGTCATCTACAACAACGCCGCCGGCGAGCGTGCCGCGGTGGAGAACCAGGGCGGCGGTGTCTACCTGGCCGGCGAGGCCACGGTGGTGAACACCTCCATTTTTAATAACGGGAACGGCGGCGTGCGCCTCTCCTCCGGCAGTAAGGTGGTCAACGCCACCATTGCCCGCAACACGGGTGCCGGCGTGGACTTGACAACGGCTTCGAATAGTACAAATGTGTACAACTCCATTATCTGGGGTAATACCTCTCTTTCGGCAGAGCATCAGCCGACTTTCCATAATTCGGCCTACCATGAAGTGACGGCTGATGATAAGAACAGCAATGTTTACGTGGCCAAGGAGAACCGCGATGCAGCGGCCGGACCGATGTTTGACGCGCCGTCTGTCAAGACGAGTTACGACCGCGACTTCAACTGGCGCGAGTCGGCCTATCCGCTCTGGTCGTGGAATGTGCTTGAAGGTTCGGTCATGATTGACAAGGGTAATAATGACTATTATGACCAGAATGTTTACGGCAGTGAAGACATGGCCGGCAACCCCCGTATCAGCGGCGACCGTATCAGTGTGGGGGCCTATGAGTATCAGTATCTGCCCGCCACGCGCATCCGCTACGTGAAGCCCACAGCTACCGGCACGGGCGACGGCTCGTCGTGGGACAACGCCTCGGGCGACCTTCAGAAGATGATTGACGACCTGGCTGACAACAATGTCTCACAGCAGGCCGGCGAGGTGTGGGTGGCTGCCGGAACCTACAAGCCGCAGTCGCAGCTCATCAGCGGTATGAACTATTCGGCATCCTTCCGTATGCGCGACGGAATCAGCGTGTACGGCGGTTTTGCCGGCAACGAAATGTCCAAGCAGGAGCGTGCCAAAGGCACCATGCCCTGGGACTTTAAAAACGTAACCGTACTCGAGGCGGCCTATTATGAGAGTAAGCTGGCATGGACCAATTCAAAATGGACCGTGGGCAGCGATTCGCGCCACGTGGTGTGGTTCGCTCCCATGTCGGGCGAGTCGGACTTTACGCGCATCACCACGCTTGACGGCGTTACCGTTCAGGGCGGATATGCGCAGGGCGGTACGGGGCAGGACGACTTCCTGACCGACCGCGGTGCCGGCGTATATATGGACGGCGCCAATGCCTACCTGTCCAACTGTATTGTCCGGGAAAATTATGCCACCGGCAATGGCGGCGGTGTGTACCTGAAAAATGGCCGTGTGCAGACGTCGCTGATTTACAATAACAATGCCGACGCCGACGGTGGTGCCGTGTACGTGGAAAACCGCGGCCTGGTTTACCGCTCGATGCTGACCAACAACTCGGCGCTCAATGGGGCCGGTGTGTACCTGTATAACGGTGCGGAGACCGGTTCGGACGACCCCGACCATCCGGAATACCTGATTCTGTCCACCTGCGTCGTGTCCAACAACACCGTAAGGGGCAACGGCGCTGTGTACTGCGACAAGGGCGGCGTGCTGATGCAGAACACCATCACCAACAACGAGTGTGTGACGGCTACCGACGCCACCGATGTGAATGCTTCGCAAACGGGTGGCATCTATGTCGATGAGTACGCGCTGGTGCTGAACTCCGTGCTGTGGAACAACCAGATGCAGGGCGGCACCAACATCCCGATGTATGCCCGCAATCCGTCGGCTGCGAAGGTGCGGTTCCTTTACAACGCCATTTCGGGCGTGAACAATGCCGTGTGGAACAATACGCTGCAGGAGCAGACGCTCTCGCTGGTGGATGAGAATGCCGGAAAGCAGGACGACGGCACCAGCATCGGACCGCGATTTACGGAGCCTGCTGCCGATATGAATTTTTCCCTTAATACGGATTATGGCGTACAGGACGAATGGAAAGACGGCCTCATCAGCTATTACTGGAAACCCATAAGCGGCTCAAACCTTTGGGCACGCGGTATGGCGCTCGGTCAGCTGCCGAGTGAAGTGGTGCTCTCTCCCGAGCTGGACATCGAAGGCAAGGTCTACGCGCAGAAGCCGGCCGTGGGCGCCTTCAGTGTAGGTGCGCCCGGCATAAAGCATGCTACCGTGGGCGACTCGCTGGTGGTGTATGTCGACGTGAACTGTACGGAACCCGACCACGACGGAAGTTCATGGGCTAAGGGTTTCCGCTCGCTCAACAATGCCATCAGCTATCTGGCCGGGCTGGACGCAGCTACCGTGGGAACGAAAAAACTGGTGGTGCGTGTGCTCGAGGGCGACATCTGGCCGCGTTATGCCTTTACCAACAACGACCCGAAAACGGCAACCATCACCGTTCCGGTTACGACAAGCGGACAGCCTGTTTATTTGTATGGCGGTTATCACCGTACGACGGACAACAACACCGTGATTCGTGACCCGCTGACCTACCGTTCGGTTATCAACGGCAACACCGAAGGCAAGGACATTACGCAGGGCCTCTATCATTGCATCACGGTAGAGAGAGGAGCCAAGCTCGTGCTCGACGGCTTCCATGTCATCAACGGTTATGCCGCCGGCGAGGCCAGCCGTCAGTATGGCGCCGGTTTGCTGGCTCATGCCGGTTCGGAAGTTACCGTGCGTAACTGCATCTTTGAGAACAACACGGCGCAGGAAGGCGCCGCCATCGATGCCCGCGAGGCTACGCTGACCCTGCAGAACTGCGTGGTGAACAACAACACCAACACCACGACAACGGCTTCCGTCATCACTGCACAATCGCTGACGATGGAGCACGTAACGGTGGCCAACAATGTCGGTGCAGCTCCGGCAACTATGGGCGCCTCATCTTTCTCTGTAGGCAATACAAATGGAACAAACTCATTGAGCTTGGCTTCTACGGGTGCTAACGGTGCCACGAACTTTGCCAACCCGACAAATAAAGCCGGCGCCACCCTTGGCTTCGACACCTATCTCGGCGGTTATTCTTCATTCCGCCCGCTGACGAGCTCAGCAGATGCCGGAAAAGACATTATCAATAAGGCTTCGGCTTCTACTTCTTTAACCACAGACATCACGACAATTAACGACCGTAATCTTGGCGGCATACCTGACCTTGGCGCGTATGAGGCAGATTTGCCAAAGGCCGGAAGCGTTTATTATGTGCGTACTGATGGCGATGACGATAGTGACGGCTTGTCTTGGGAACATGCCTTGAGAACCGTAACGGCTGCATTGGATAAAGTGGATAAAGCTGAAGAATATCCCGTAGCAGCGAACAGACCTCGGATTTGGGTGGCAGCAGGTACTTATACGGGTACAATTGATGATAACGATACGATCCATAGTCAGCCGTATGCTTATAAGATGGTGGAAGGTGTTAACGTTTATGGCGGTTTCCCGGATTCTGGTGCGCCAGGAGAAGACGACCGCGATCCTAATACTTATAAAACAATTTTACAGGCGCAGAAAAACAAGCCTGAGTATCCTACCAGCGCTTCAGCTTCAGCAGAATGGAAAAATGTTGGGCGTGTGCTTGTGCAGCGTGATCATTTTAGAGTTGAAACGGTTTGGGATGGTTTGGTCTTTAGATACGGTTCCCTGAATACAGGTTATAGATATTCGATAACGGGAAATATCATGAACTTGGATACCAAGATTATTGGTGAATGTGGTGGAGCCGGCGTGTATATGATGGGAAACAGCGTGCTGGAAAATTGTGTGATAGAGAATAACCTTATACTAGCCGATAAGAAGAATATCATATCAAACAGCGGGGGAATTCATACCGTAGCAGGCGGCGTTTTTTGTCGTGGAGGTGTAATCAGAAATTGTCAAATTATAAACAACTCAATTAGAGTATACAGTCAACAGGAGGGCGGAAACGGTGCTGCGTTCTCGTATGGCGGCGGATTATATATCTTAAATGACGACAATTATACGGCAGCGATTTTCAACTCTTTGATTTCAGGTAATCGTGCTGAAGCTCTGGAGTGGAATAATGAGACGGTAACTTATCATACGATGGCAATTGGTGCCGGAGCCTGTCAGATAAGTGGTAATTTTTATAACAATACTATTGTAGGCAATACGGCCAAGACCGAAAATTCCACATATTCAAATATTATGTGTGGTGGTATGTTTGTTTATGATACGGCAGAGATTTACAATTGTATCATCTATAATAATAAAGAAGAAGGTGGACGTAACATAGGTATTTCTAGTCCGGAGAACTTAAACTTGCAAGTACTTAGTGTTGATATTCCAGAAGGTTCAAGTGGTGACAAGCCTAACAATGATGGTTATAGTATCATGAAAGAACGTATTCATGTATATTATAGCAATGTAGGTTATACTGATGCAGATAGTAATGCCTATGAATCCTCTTCTTTAGTTTATGGAAATGTTACATATGCCTCAAGAAATAATGTTTCAGGTCATCCAAAATTTGTTGATGAGTTAACTGGTGATTACCATTTGTTGACTGGCTCTCCTGCAATTAATACCGGAACAGAGGTCATTCCCAATGCAATCATTCCTGATTATGATGCAGACTATACCAATCGAATCAAGGATTGTGGTATTGATATGGGGGCTTTTGAAAGTACGAACGAGGGCAATGTACTTTGTACAGAAACGCAAGAAGATGGCAGAACCATATTTACTTATTATGTTTCTCAAAACGGAGTAGGTTTACGTAGTGGAGAGAATCCGGCCAATGCAGCATGTGCAACGAAGTTACAGGCCATTCTTACAGATGCAGGTAAAAAAGTTTCAACCAATACTTCAGCTTCGGCTATTGTTAAGGTTGCTGGTTATGAAGATGCTTCGTTTGTTTACAATGCCAATACTTTGGCTTCAGCAATTGATCCGCAGAGTTATACTTATGTCATTCCGGAAGGAGTTACTCTTATGGGAGGATATTATGATGGTAATTATAACGATGGTGATTATGAAGAAGGCAGTGGATGGGATGACGCTACTGGCGACAATGTGCGCAATCCGATGAAGTTCCGCACCGTGTTGAGCGCGATAGCCAAGCCTTCTCAGGGTTCGACAATTACGCAGGAAGTGAATGGTTATCATACGGTGACTTTCGGCGCTTGGCCCGGAACGGCGGCTTTGACTAAGTCTGCCATGATTGATGGCGTATGGCTGGAGGATGGTAGCGCCACTTCGTTGGCCGGTGCCGGCAATCCGAATACGCGCGGTGGTGGTGCCATCGTGCCGAGTGGTGCCCATGTACGCAACTGCGTGGTGCGCAACTGTGCGGCCACTGAGGGCGGCGGTCTCTACCTTATGCCGGGGGCCACGGTGAGCGGTACGCTGATCATGAACAACAGCGCGGAGAATGGCGGTGGTGTTTATGCTGACGCTACTTCTGCAGACAATACTCTTGTCGATGCCGACAGCCGTGCGCACATCCTCTCCTCTACCATTGCCGGCAACACGGCTTTTACCAGTGGTGGCGGCTTGTATATGGAGGACGGTGCCGTGATGAATGTCAACACCGTGATTTTTGGCAACACGGCCGGTTCGGACAAGAACGTGAGCGGTGTTACCAATACGCAGTTTGCTGACAACAAGCTGAGTTCGGTGTACGGAATTGATGGCAAGACGAATTTCTATCCGTTCAACGACTGCTTCGTGGAGACGCAGGAAATGCCGTCCGATTTCGAGAATACGAGACTGGAGAGCGATTCCACACTCTATTTCACGGGCGACTTCTATCAGCTGAAGGACTACTCACTGCTCATCAAGCACGGCTTGAAAAATGAGTATCAGGAAAAAGAGACGCAGGCAGATCCCAGCTTGGTGACCACTTTTAATGTTGCGAAAAGTGATATGCAGAATATTGCACGCGTGCAGACAGAAAATGCTGCTGAGCGCTTGGATGCCGGTGCCTTTGCCTATGAGGGCGGTATTTTGCCGACCGAGTTGTTTACGCGTATTTTTGTGTCGCAGACTACTAACGTGACCTTACCAGAGGGTTATAATATGAGTGCCTATTTGGGCCGTTCGTTCTATACCTCTTTCTCTACTTTGGAGGATGCGCTGGGATATATCCGCTCAATGCGTGATAAAGGTCATAACGATAACTTCGAGATTTTGGTGGCCGGCGGAACCTATAAGCCGTCTAATGAGCGCACTACTACCGCTCCCGTTACGCATGACCAGCGTTTGTACTCGTTTGAAGTGCCGCAGGGTGTTAGCATTTATGGTGGATTTGTTGGAACGGAGTTTATTTCTTCAAAGGTACAAGACGGAAATGATTTAACAACCATTCCTGGGGTAACAGGAATATTTACGTGTATGGGTGACATTACAGATATTCTGAATGCACGTACTTATTCCGACTTCAATCAGAACGGCATCAACGAGCCGTGGGAGCTGGCTAATCAAACCATCCTTTCGGGGCAGATCAATGCTTCCAGTACAGCGCAGAATGCTTACCATGTAGTATTTACGGATAAGGGAACCGCTACGACTGTAAATCCTGTCGTATTGGACGGCTTGACCGTGATGAACGGCGAGACTGACAATCAATTGTCTATCAGTACAGATGAGAATGAGCAGGGCCGAGGCGGCGGAATCTACAGCAATGGCGTAACCTATACCATCAGTCGCTGCCGCCTGCTGAACAATACGGCCGTGCGTGGCGGTGCCGTCTTTGTCCGTGATGCCGACCTGAACCTTTCGGGTTGCATTCTGGCCGGAAACAAGACTGTAGATAATACAGCTCAGGGAATCAATACTTTGACAAGTAGAGGTGGTGCTGCCTATGTATCAGGTATATCAAAAGCCGTCAATTTGCGTGCTGTGAATACTTTATGGGCAAACAATGAGTCGGCAAAAGAGGGCGGTGCCATCGGTACGAACTATGCAGGAGTAACTTCTGTTCACGACCCGTTTATTTATATTCTGAACAATACTTTTGTAAGAAATAAAGCCGCTAAGAATCCGGTGTTGTATAATCACAATGCGAAAAGCGAGCTTGTGAATACATTGATTTGGGGTAATGATGGAGATAGTTATGATGATGCAACAAGCGTGGCTGAAATTTATAGTGTAAGTCATTGCGCCAGTGATGTGGATTATGTCAACAAGTTTGCTTCAGGAAAAGCGTACCATAATATTCTGCTTTCTACCGACAATATGGATGACAACGGTCCGCGCTTTACCAATCCGTCCACAGTGGCCGGCGTGGCCGGAAATTCTGCTTCGAGCCTGTGGAATCCGGCCGCTATATCCGTGCTGACGGATGCAGGTGACGGAACGAAACATACCACTCTTACATATCCTGGTGAGACTGGACACGAAGATAACGCGACAACCGGCGCTTATCAGGATTGGTTTACGAAAAATGCAGATGTAAAGGAGGCCTATATTACGGGTGGAAATTATTTTCGCTATTCAGGCCCTTATGGTGAAGATAATACGCCGATGTGTAAGCCTATTGATATCGGTCTTTACGAGTATCAGTACATATCCAACTTCTCAACCATGCCGGCTATTTACGTAGCTACGCTTTCTGCCGGAAACGGTTCGGGCGATAGTTGGGCCAATGCTACCGACGACTTGCGCGGTGCCATTGTTGGTGCAGCCAATCCTACACAAACTGGTGGTGACAGAGTGATTTACGTGCGTGACGGAGATTATTCCTGGAGCCGTCTGTCCGCAGGTTCTGCCTATATATTAAATATGTCAAGAAATGATTTAAGTAAGAGCCTGACCTTGAAAGGCTCTTGTACGGGTAGTGGAGAGCTACAGGATTTTAGCAAGCCGACGGTAATCAGGAATGACGGCGCGACCACCACCTTGATGTCCGTCGCGGCCAATGCCAAGGCAGTCACCTTTGAGGGCTTTACGTTTATTAATAATACGGCATCAGGAAAAGGAATGGATGCAAGTGCCGGAACCGACGGCTCGCTGACCTTGAAGAACTGTGGATTCAGAATCAGCCCTACCGGCTTGAATATTTCTGGAAATAGTGGCAAGGTGCTTATCTATAATACGCTCTTTGCCGACGGTGGTACGGGCCTGGTGGCTGACGGAAACACTACGGTGGTCAATGCCACCTTTGCGCAGAACACCACTGACCTTGACATGACGAATGGTACGCCGGCCGTATATAATTCGGTGGCCTGGAAGAATGGTACGCAGAAATTGCAGACTGACGACACCAATAATAATGTGGCCATTACAGCTGATAACGACAATGTGCAGGAGGGGCCGAACTTTGTAGACCCGCTGAATGAAACTGTAGAAAGTCGCGATTATCATATCCGTCCGAGCGTGAAGTTGCTGAACAAAGGCAGCAACCAGAATTATATTGACCATGTGGTTAAGGTAGTCAGTGATGAAAATGCTTCTGCAATACCGGCTACTGAGGTAGACCTTGGCAACAATGCCCGACTGGTAGACAATTCCATTGACGTTGGAGCGTATGAATACGAGGCACCGTTGCAGCCCATTGTTTACGTAAAGGCTGACCTGACGGGTACGGCGGACGGTAAGAGCTGGGAGACGGCTTTGGGTGACTTGCAGGGTGCCGTGGATTTGGCTGGCCTGTATGCGCTGAATCAGAATGCAACGGGTTACGTATTTGTGCATGGCAACTATCACGACACAGGTTCGCTGAATCTGTCGCTTGGCAATACGAAAGTGTATGGCGGCATGGATGACGAACGGAGTGATGAAGCCTTGGCAGAGAATTTCAGTAATACGGCTAAGGTGGTTGAGAACTTGCTCGGCAAGCGCAAGGGTATGCTGGAGGCCACCAGCCGCTCGTCGTTGCAGAACGTAACCCTCGGTGCCGATGCCGTAATGGATGGCTTCGTGGTGAACGGTACGGCTGCGGTGAATAACGGCGTGCTCTCTACTTCGGTAGTGAAGAATGATGTTAGCGGTGCTACTTCGGGCGTGCTTTACAACTCACTGGTGTTGAGTGATGGCACGGCGGAGCATCCGGGAAATGTCAGTGGCGTAACGGCCGTTAATGTAACGGCTACGGGTACGATTGCAGCAGGCGGTAACAACCGCGCTTCTGTAACTGAAACGAATAGCTATGTAACGGCTGACTACTGGAAATATCAGCTGATGGAAACCTCGTCAGATATTGACCCGGCGGCTGATACCCGTACGGATATTAGCCGTTATACTACTGCGGTAGGCCACAGTCGTGACCTGATTGGTAATAAGCGTATTCGCAATACGGTGGATAACGGTTGTTTCGAAACGTGGAACATTACCGGTAACTATACGATTACGTCTGCCGACAAACCCGTTGGCAAGTCGGTGGTTTACGTGCGTAAGGAGCAGGAACTGCAGATTCAGAAAGCCGACGACGGCTCTCTGGTTTATCCGGCCGGCCAGTACTTCAGTCCCGGCTACCTGCTGCTGGAGCATCATGCCGGTTTGCGCGGTTGCGGCAATTACATCAACCTGACCAACTTTGCCGTTGAGCGCGACGTAAAGGCCGGAGGCAATGATTTGACCGTAATGCCGTTTGACGTAACGGACGTGACTCCGAATGCCGACTACAGTCTGAAGCGCTACAACGGCAGTACACGAGCTGCCTACGACTATACGTTTGACGACAAGGACGGCAAGGCATGGGAGACCCTCAGCCAGCCGGGTGGTTCCACTGAAGGTTTCCTGATTGCTTCGGACAACGACATGACCATCCGTTTCAGCGGAAATTCCTATTCCGAGGATGGCGCAGACAAGAGCGTTGTGCTGATGAAGTATAACTTCAATGATCCGTGGACCTCGACCACTTCAGGCGGCAACCGTTTTACCCACAAGGAAAACATGAGCTGGAACCTCTTTGGCTCGCCCTACCTTTGCGCCATGAACTATGGCGACATGGCATACGGCCGTGTTCTCTACGGCTATACGGCCGATACGTATAAGACGGTCAATACCGCCAACGAAACCGCAGGCTACATTCCTGCCGGCGACGCCGTGTTTACGCAAACGGCTACGCTTCGCGAAAGTGAATCCGTCAGCATTGCGCTGCCTTCATCCTCCGGCCGACAGGGCGATGCTTATGCTTCGTCGGCCCGCCTGCAGCTGACGCTGAGTCCGGCCGAGGCCACCCGCGCTACGGCCGACGGGGCTTCAGCGGCCGATGTGCTGCAGCTGAATGCCGTGCCGGCCGACGAGGCCCGTCAGGACTTTGACCTCGGCGCCGACGGTGTGAAGTGGATGAGCACGGCTGCCGTGCCGCAGCTCTACGCCGTACGCAGCGGCAATCGCTATTCGCTCCTTTCGGCCGTCAGTGAGGAGGGCGAAACGCCACTGGGCGTTACGGCGCCGAAGGCCGGCGTTTATCAGCTGGGCATTGCCGGCAACGAGGGTTACGAAACGGTGGAACTGACCGACCATTTGACGGGACGCACCGTTGACCTCACCGCCGCTCCCTACACCTTTACGCTTCCGGCCGACACCTGTATCGACCAGCGCTTCACGCTCCGCTTCCGCACGCTGGATGACGAGGGAGCTGACGGCGGCATCCGCATCAGGCTGCAGGACGACGGCAGTATCTGCGTGAGCGGCCTTGAGCCCGGCCAGCGTATACAGGCCTACAGCGTGGGCGGCCAGCTCGAGTGGAAGCACGTGGCCACCGAGAGCCAGTGTGTCTTCCGCCTGCAGCGCGGCGTACATGTCGTTGAGGTGCGTGAGGGTGGCACCAAGCGTGCCGTCAGCAAGCTCATGGTGCCTTAGTTGCAGTACACCCGCGGGTTGTGCACCCGCATCTCGTTTCCATAAAGAGCGGCGCGCTCCGTCCTGCCTCCGGGCAGCCGGGCGCGCCGCTCTTCGTAGGGTAGCTTCCGGCCGGTGTGGCAGGAAAGTTTTTACAAGGTGCCGTCCTGTTTCTGCGGGGCGGCACCTTGTTTTTCCGGGAAGCCGTTTTGTTTTTCCGTGTCGGCGTAAGGGAAAAAAACCGTAATACGATTGTTACCCCATCGTTACCTTGGGGTAAACAAATCGACACATCAGGGCCGTAATTTTGCCTGCGAAAACAAACGATAGTTTCATTTAAATTTGAGATTTATGAGATTGAAAGGATTTATGAAAACCGGCGCCCTGGTGGCGTTGCTTTCGGCAAGCGCAGAGCCTGCCCTGTCGCAGGAATTTACCCTCGATTCCAAAAACTTTACCACGCCTTCATGGACGCGCCTGACCCGCCTGATGGCTGAGATGCAGGATGCCTCGCAGCCTTACAGCATCAACATGACCGTCAACGGCGACCCCCGCACGCAGATGGGCTTTGCCTGGTTTACGAACCCGGAGGTGAAGAGCGGAAAGGTGCAGATTGTGGCTAAGGCCGACGCCACGGCCGAGGATTTTGCCAATCCCGACCTGATTCTTGACGCCACTTCGGCCGACGTGAAGGACCTGAACTACGTGACGGCCAAAAATTACGTGGACGGCATTGAGGCCAACGCCAAGCGCTCGTACACCAGCCACAAGGCCCTGGCCACCACGCTGAAGGCCGGTACCACCTATTCCTTCCGCGTAGGCACGGAGCAGGGCTGGAGCGAAATCGGCCATTTTACCACTGCTTCCGATTCGTACAGCGCTGAAAAGGGGTATTCCTTTATCTATATGACCGACACGCAGGCACAGAATGACGAAATGTTCGACGTGTCGCAGAAAACGGCGCACGCCGCCCAGCAGTTGGTACCTGAGGCACAGTTCGTGCTGGTCAACGGTGATTTGGTGGAGACTTCGGGCGCCAACAACTCGGAGTGGGAATATGAGCAGTGGTTCGGCACGATGCAGGACATCTGGATGAACTACCCGCTGGTAGTGGCGCAGGGTAATCACGACACCAGCTCGAACAGTAACTTTACGTGGCACTTCAATACGGACACCAGTTTCAACCAGAATTCGGCCGTTACAACAACCATGGACGGAACGGTATATTCGTTTGTTTACGGCGACGCCCTGTTTATGGTCATCAACTACGAGGACTACAAGAAGGAGGGTTACTTCCAGGCCCTGGCCGACTGGATGCGCAAGCAGGTGGAGGCTCATAAAAACGTGAAATGGCGTATTGCCACCTTCCACAAAAACATGTTTACCGGCAGCAAGTCGCACCAGAGCGACAGCGACGGACGCCTGGTGCGCGAGAATATGCTGCCCGTGTTTGACGAGTTGGACATTGACCTCGCCCTGCAGGGACACGACCACATTTATGAGGTAATCGGCCCGGTCAACAACAGCACCAAGACGCTGGTACCCGGTGCCGCCGAAGAGGTGGAGACCGTAGTGCCCGGCGGTGTGCGCGAAAACATGACCGGCAAGCAGGGCGGCGTGTTCAACGTGAGCGAGGGTACGCTCTACTTCCTCAACAACTCGGCCGGAAAGAAAAAGTATGAGCCGCGCAACGAGGAGGACATGATTAAAGCCTACGCCGACCATCAGGTGGAAAACTACTGGGGGCTCTTTTCCGGCAAGTTCGGACAGACCGGCGAGCCTACGTTCAGCAACGTGACGGTTACGGCCGATACCATCTTTATCAGCACCTATACCGTGAACGACGCCGGCACGCCTTCGCTGTTCGACTCCTTCAAAGTCATCAAGGAAAAGAAAACGGCTGAGGGTATGACCAGCGTGACTGCTCCGGATGTAAGGATTTATGCCGACAACGAGGCCCGCACCATTGTCATTGACGGCGTGGAGCCGGAGAGCGTGGAGGTTTATGCCGCCAATGGTGTACTGGCCCGCCGTATTCAGGGCAAGGCCGTGTCAGTCAGTACGCAGGACATGACCCGCGGGCTCTACATCGTGAAGGCCGTGAAGGGAAAGAAGAGCTATTATGGAAAAGTGGTTGTAGCCTGACCTCACCACTGTTTTCTCTACTTAGGTTAAGCAGCCCCGGGAGCGCTCTTTGCTTCCGGGGCTTTGAGGTTTAAGGGGGGGCGCGGTGCAAAAAAAAGGAGAGGCCGGACGCTACACTGCGTCCGGCCTCTCTCTATGTATGCGTTTGTCTGGCGGTGCCGTGTTTTATTGAATCAGCACGCGGCAGGTTTTTTGTCCCGACTGGATGATGTAGGTGCCGGTGGGCAGCGGCTGGCCCAGGGGTACCCGCTGTCCGCTCAGGTTGTAGGTGCGGGCGGGTCCGTCGGCATAGATGGCCTTGTGGCTGATGCGTATGCCGTCGGGCAGGAGAGTCTGGCTGATGCCGTCCTCAATGGCGCCGCTGGCGGTCAGCACGAAGGTGGTGCGCCAGGTGTCATTGCCGGAAGCCGAGTTCCAGAAGTCGAGGGCGCCGGTGCCTTTGTTGATGACCACGTAGCCGTTGTTGCCGGTGTAGGCATGGAGCAGGTAGTAGGTGCCGTTCTTCTCCAGTCCCCATTCGGCCGGCTGCGCTTGCAGAGCCACGGTGTTGCCGCTGCGGTAGAGGTAGCGCTGGTTGTCGGCGTTCTGAAGGGTGACGCGGCCCTGGGTTTCGGCTGCGCGGATGAGCCATTTCTGGGCGAGGGTATTGCTCTCGGCGTAGGCCTTACCGTCGCCCGAGATAAAAAAAGGCGTGTCGGCATCGCCGATGTTTTCCAGGCTCGAAATGGTAAAGTACGTGTCGGGCGAGTATCCGTCGACGGTGATGCAGGTGGCCCGGGCAGCCTCCATGGCTGCTTCGATGGCCCGTGTAGCTTCGGTGTAGCTGCTCATCTGCTCGATTTGCTCGTCGGTAGGAATGACTTTGCGGAGGGCTTCAATGGCATTCTGCTCGTATTCGCCGGCCTTGGCGGTACTGATTTGAGCCTCGTCGTAGGTGTCGGCTTCAGCCATCTGGCGGGCCTGGTTTACGAGGTTCTTGAAATTCTCGAGTCCGGGGTTACCGCTCACCAGCCAGCTGATGGGCAGGGTGACGAAGTTCATGCTGTAAGCATCGTCGCCCATGCTGTTGTCTTCGTAGTAAACGGCTACGTCGCCGTTGGCCAGGCGCTCGATGGTGGAGTAGGCCGAGCCCAGCTCGCAGATGACCTTTTTATACGGATAGGTCTTTCCGCCGTCAATGCTGGCGTAGAGTGTGACGTTCTGGCGGGAACCGGAATTACAGATGGTGTGCAGGATGATGTCGTCGGAGTAGACAAGAATGTCGGCGTTGCATGAAGCACCCCAAATCTGGCTGTTTTCGTACTGCTGGCCCCAGGTTTCGCCGCCGTCGGTGGAGAGGTTGAAGCCGCGGTTGCCGCTGCGGCGGGTGGAGAGCATGACGGTGCCGTCGGGCAATTCAGCCACTTTGGCCTCGTTGCCGCCATCGTAGGCTGAGGTGGCGGATACGTTCCAGGTCAGGCCCTCGTCGTCAGAATAGAGCGTATAGTTCTGGTAGTTGCCGCTGCTGAACTTGCAGACCATGGCAAACATGACGCGGCCGTTGCGTGAGGCGTCCTGCTGGTGCTGCAGCAGAATGCCGCGGCCGGAGGTGGTGAAGCCACCCTGCAGCTGGCCCTGAACATACTGGTGGGCATAGAGTTGTGAGGTCAGGTCTTCGGGCTTGCTCCAGGTCTGTCCGCCGTCGTCGGAGTAGGTCATGTAGTAGCGTATGGGGCTGCTGTAGGACGAGCCCTGGAACTGCTTGTCGGCCGCCATGAGGCAGATGATGCGGCCGTGGGCCGTTTCAACCAGGGCAGCGTCGCCGTAACCGTAGTCGGGCGATACGGCCGGGTCGCCGGCAATGAGCTTGCCTTCGGACCAGGTCAGTCCGTTGTCGTCGGAGTGGCGTGTGATGAGGTCAATGTAGTTGGGCAGGTCGCCGTTGCTGTTGTAGCGTTTGTCGGTTACGGTGACGATGCGGCCGTTGAGGGCGTCGTCCTTTTGGTGGCGCAATACCAGCATGGCCGGGATGCGCCAGTAGTGTGAACCGTCGTCGTAGGGGTTGAAGAGCATGGTGTGCGACTTGAAGATGCGTGCCTTTCCGGTGGGGTTGCTGTTGATGTCCAACTCGCCGTCGGGCTGCTGGATGCTCTTGAGGGTAGCGTCAATCTCGTGGTCGGGCGTAGCCGTCGGTTTGAGGTCGGCAGTGATGAAGAAGCAGGTGCTGCCGGCTTCCAGTTTTTGCGGTTCGCTGAACTGCAGCTGCACGGTGTTGCCGCTGACGGTTACGGAGTCGAGCAGGGTGGCCTGTGCTTTCAGTGTGCCGTAGAAAAGGTTGGAAGTAGAGCGGTAAACCTTGATGCAGGCCAGGTCGGCGGCAGCGTCGGTAGAGCCGCTCAGGTCAATTGTCATGCCGCTTACGGACGTGCTGCCCTGGAATCCGCCTACCTGCAGGTCGGCACGCATGACGATGCGGTCGGTATTGCCCGGCGCCATGGTGAGGAAACCCTGTACGGCGTTGGCCGACTGGATGCTGACGGGGGTGTTCAGGTCGCAGCTTTCAAAGCGGAACTGGCATCCGGGGTCGGAGGTGTTGCTGCCCCCGCCGTAGCTGATGACGCGGTAATCGTCGCCCGAGCCGCCCTGGTGGAGCTGCTTCGTGCCGGAGACGATGATGTAGAGGTCGTTCTGGCCGTTGATGGCCTTGATTTGCCAGCCCGTTTGCGGCTCGGTGCTGACGGGATAGAAGGCGGGATTGATGCCAATTACCTGCGTGCGAGAGGGGTCGATGTAGACGCCTCCCGAGCGGCAGACAAGGTTGTAGGTGCCGTCGGTGCGCAGTTCCACGCGCCAGAGCTGGTCGTCGGTATACGTGAATGAGGCTGCACCGCTCAGGTAGGTGGCCGTGCCGGCACTGGTGAGGGTACGGTTTTCGCGGTTCGGGGTGAAAAGCCGGAACCACTTGGGCGCATCGGCCGTTGAGCTTTCAAAAGCCACGGCCAGCATCTGCGCCGGCCAGCCGAGCCCTATACAGCAGAGCGCGGCCAGCAGTTTGCGGTAGATGTTGTGCATAGTTTTTCTGAATTGTATTTTTTGAGGTTTATTTAACGTGAGTTCGACGAATTATAAGTCCTTGAAAATTTGGTAATTAGCGAAAA
>ERZ779865.1421-NODE-1421-length-17633-cov-6.435601_pt1 | contig 17633 bp, 14 predicted proteins | sample MGYA00433088_ERZ779865 | MGnify/ENA primary metagenome ERZ779865 (study PRJEB29588, sample SAMEA2151703) | human gut metagenome | biome: human gut; feature: human-associated habitat; material: faeces | place: Denmark | collected 2008/2010 ... | reverse complement strand
AGTCACCCCCATTATTAATTTTCAATTTTCAATTCTCAATTTTCCATTTAAGAAGCCTCATCCCAAGCGTCACAGGAAAAAACGACGGGAAAACAAATAATTCCTTATAATGTTAAAAAAATAAAAATATATAGAAGTTCAAAAGGTTCTTTTAACGGTTCTCAAAATATATTACTACCTTTGTCCCGTATAAGAAAGAGATATAAGGATATAAAGATTAAGGGTATGATCAAAACTATTTGTATCTACTGTGCATCCAGCACCCAGATCGATCCAGTCTATTTCGACCACGCCCGCCTCTTGGGGAGACAATTGGCGGAGGCACATATCCGGATCGTTAATGGAGCAGGCAATATCGGCCTGATGGGAGCTGTCTCTGATGCCGCCCTCGATGCCGGGGGTGAAGTCACGGGTGTAATCCCGCGCTTCATGGTGGAACAGGGTTGGAATCATCCCGGATTAACAGAAACGATCGTTGTCAACGATATGCACGAGCGGAAGCAGACCATGGCGCGTCTCTCGGATGCCGTCATTGCCTTGCCGGGCGGATATGGAACCCTCGAAGAACTGCTCGAGATTATCACGTGGAAGCAATTGGGCCTCTATCTCAATCCTATTGTCATTCTGAATACGAACGGATATTATGATCCGCTGCTGCTCATGTTTGAGAAGGCTGTCGAAGGACGATTCATGCGTCCGTTGCATGCTGATCTGTGGGCCGTGGCCCATACGCCCGATGAGGCTATTCACCTGGTGCAGACCCTTCCGGTGTATGACAAGAACATCCGTCAGGTGGCCAAGTATTGAGTTGACATACGTCAAGAAGTAGTGAAAAAGGACAGACAGCGGGCTGGGATGGTAAACATTTCAGGAAACTGACGTGTTTAACAGTCGTCGGCACAGCTGGTATTTTTGATTCCATACGTGCGATACGTATGCGAACGAAAGAGGATGAAACAAGATTGTTCGTCGCCCCGCCTGGATGGGACTGACGAACCTTGGTGTGGAAAGACGTCAGCTAAAACTGATCGTTAATTTGCTCTTTCTTAATGGGTTGAGTAAATAAAATGCGAATAAGTTTGTAATGATATAATGCGTACAAACAACGGAGAAAAAATCATTCATATACTAAAAAACGTTTATCGTAATGAATCAATTTTTGGTCAATCTATTTCGTTTACGCCAGCTGAAATATGTAAACCGTTGGGTTATATTTTGCTTGGATTTATTTTTATCGTGGATCGCGAGCTTACTCACCCTCCTGTTGATTAAGTTCGTTTATGAAAGCCTGGCAGTGACGCCTCAAGTACTGTGCACGCTTTCGGTAGCTTCTATTGTAGCGGCGGGCATCAGTTTTGCCCTGCTGAAGACGTACAAGAACATCATCCGTCACTCGGCCTTTACCGAAGTGGGGCGTTTGGGCGTAGCCTCTTTCCTGAAATCTGTACTATTATGTCTTTTCCTGGGTGTCTGGCATTTCTTCCCCGCCGACATCATCCTTTTGGGAGGAATCTTTGATTTTGGAGCCACCTTCTTTCTCCTCTCCTTTTCCCGGGCATTGATGATTATCACCTATCGCTACCTGGTTTATAACATGAATCCCCAGAGCGATAAAGTATTGATTTATTACGATCCACAGTCTGAAGATACCAGCCTTGCTTCCCTGATGCAAGAGCAGGGCAAATACAAGATCCGGGGCTTTATCCAGGTCGGTCAGTCGGCCCGTTACCGCCTGAACGGCCTGACCGTCTATTCCGTAAATTCTGAAGACGACTTCCAGCGTCTCTTCAACAATATTCCTTTTAATACGTTAGTTTTCCCCAGCCAGAAGGCTGCCCAGCAGGAAAAAGACCGCCTGGTGCGCTATTGTTCGCACCGCCGGGTGAAGATGCTGGTCCTTCCGCCCATGGATGTATTGGGTAAGGAAAAGAACCGCCTGAAGGCCCTGCCGGAAATCCGCATCGAAGACCTTTTGGGGCGTGACGAGATTAAGATCAACCTCGACGAGATACGCGATTCCCTCAAAGGGAAAGTAGTGATGGTAACGGGTGCCGCCGGTTCAATCGGTAGCGAACTCTGCCGTCAGCTCTGTACCTTCGGACTGAAGGAACTCATCCTCTTCGACAGCGCCGAAACCCCGATGCACAACATCCGCCTCGAGCTGGAAGACAAATTCCCTCAGGTACATTTCGAGCCGGTCATGGGTGATATCCGTATGGTTCACCGTGTAGAGAGTGTCTTCGACCGCTTCCGTCCGCAGTATGTCTTCCATGCGGCTGCCTACAAGCATGTGCCCCTGATGGAAGAGAACCCCTGCGAGGCGGTGCATACCAATGTCTTTGGTACCCGTCTGGTAGCCAATATGGCAGTGAAATATGATGTCGAGAAATTCATCATGATATCGACCGACAAGGTGGTGAACCCCACCAACGTGATGGGTGCCTCCAAGCGCCTGGCGGAGATTTATGTGCAGAGCCTGAGTATCGCCATCAGCAAGGGCGAGATGCCGGGCAAGACCCGTTTCATCACCACCCGCTTCGGCAATGTATTGGGCAGTAACGGCTCAGTCATCCCCCGCTTCCGCGAACAGCTGGCGAAGGGTGGCCCGCTGACGGTTACTCACCCCGACATCATCCGTTACTTCATGACTATCCCCGAAGCCTGTCGCCTCGTGCTCGAAGCCGCTTTCATGGGCAAGGGCAACGAGATCTTTGTCTTCGATATGGGTAGTCCGGTCAAGATTGCCGACCTGGCTCGCCGCATGATCGAACTCTCCGGCCTGACTGTCGGAAAGGATATCGACATCATCTACACCGGTCTGCGTCCGGGCGAAAAGCTCTACGAAGAGCTGTTGGCAACGAAGGAAAACACCCTTCCGACCGACAATTCCCAGATCTACCGGGCTCAGGTACGCGAATACGACTATCATCAGGTCGATCATGCCATCGACGAGCTGACCGACCTCGCCATCCGTGTCCAGAAGATGGATACCGTCCGCATGATGAAACAGATCGTACCCGAATTCAAGAGCAAGAACTCCATCTACGAACAGCTAGACAATTAAAATTGAAAATTGAGAATTGAAAATTTAAAATAGATAGCTATTATCGGCCTAAGGAGGGAAGCGTAAAGCTCATTCGTGATTCGGAGCGTTAAGAAAGCTCGGCTGTTTGAGCGAAGCGAGTTTCCGAGATTTTAGCGGAGAACGCGAAGGAGTAGCTTCCCGAGTGTAGCCTTGACCTTTTGGTTCTTTTGGGTCAAGCCAAAAGAACAGACAATATATGTATTATTTTTTTCCATTGTTTTCTCTACTCGCCTGGCTCGGCGGCCACTATGCTAACGGCATACTGATCTGGCTCTCCTTCCTGACGTTGGGAATCTGGGGAATATTGGCACTCAATGCTCTGCAGATGATTGTACAACTCTTTACCCGTCACCGTCGGAAAGTATGGTTGCCCCTGTTGGCAATCCTGCTGCATACCGACTACCTGCTGGCTGTCTGGCAGCCATCCTTCCCCGGAAGGAACACCCTGCCCGAAGGTGCTCAGCCCTTGACGGTGGTGACCTACAACACCACCCATTTCTTTTGGGACAGACAGCAGACGATGTGGGAGGCGGCGGCTTATATCCACCAGTTGCAACCCGATATTATCTGTATGCAGGAAGCCCCCGATGGAGCCTACTACCAGGCTGACACCGTTCGGAAAGCATTCAGCTATGTCCCTCATCACTGCGTGAGCGGACGTACCGACCACCTGCCGATGATGATTGGCAGCCGGTATCCCCTGCAGCATATACGGACCCTCTATTTTAAGAACTCCGTCAACCTGGCGATGATCGCCGATGTCTGTATGCCTACCGATACCATCCGCCTCTTCTGCAACCACTTGGAGACAACCAGTGTGAACCAGTACCGTGGACAGATACAGGCGGCTTCCAAGCCCTGGATGTTCCGCCTGAAAGCCGGTGTCAAGCTGATCCTGCAGATGAAAGAGAACTTCCGGAAACGGGCGGCGCAGGCTGATTATATCGCCGAAGAGATCCGTCGTTCCCCCTACCCTGTCGTGGTATGTGGCGACTTCAACGATACCCCCGCCTCCTATGCCTATCACCGGATGAAAGGCGCGCTGACCGATGGTTTCTGCGATGCCGGCCGGGGCTATCAATATACCTTCCGACAGCTCAAACGCATCTGGCGGATCGACTATATCTTCTATTCCGACGAACTGAAAGGTCTGTCGTATGATTCCCCCGATACCCCCTATAGCGATCATAAGATGGTGGTATGGCAGGGATATAAGAAATAAGAGGAAAGCTATTTAATTGTCTATTGTCCATTATCAATTTTCAATTGAATTATGCTGCGCCTCAAGCCAATGCAATAGCAAATAAATAAAAAACAAAATATGAAAATAGCAGTAGCAGGTACAGGCTATGTCGGTTTGAGTATAGCCACCTTATTAGCTCAGCACAATCAGGTGACAGCCATTGATATTATCCCTCAGAAGGTAGATATGGTCAATCGCCGTCAGTCTCCTATTCAGGATGAATATATTGAAAAGTACTTTGCCGAAAAGGATTTGAATCTGAAAGCCACTTTGGATGCCGAAGAAGCCTATCAGGGAGCTGATTTCGTAGTGATTGCCGCTCCTACCAATTACGATCCGCAGAAGAATTTCTTCGATACATCAGCTGTAGAAGCGGTCATCGATCTGGTATTGCAGATCAATCCGGATGCGGTGATGGTCATTAAGAGTACCATTCCGGTCGGTTATTGCCGGAGCCTGTATGTGAAATACCAGACTCGTTTTGCTACCGATCCGGCTTTGCAGAGCAAACATTTCAACCTGCTTTTCTCACCGGAGTTCTTGCGGGAGAGCAAGGCTTTGTATGACAACCTCTATCCCAGCCGTATTATCGTGGGAATCCCCAAGCTACTGGCTAAATTCGACGAAGAAAACAAAGCAATTCAGGCCATTGCCGATCTTCCCCGTCTGGAAGAGGCAGCGCATACCTTTGCCGGTTTGTTGCAGCAGGGTGCCATCAAGGAAAACATCCCTACCCTGTTCATGGGTTTGAAAGAGGCCGAAGCCGTGAAGCTGTTTGCCAATACCTACCTGGCACTGCGCGTTAGCTATTTCAATGAATTGGATACCTACGCCGAAGTAAAAGGGCTGGATGCGGCTGCCATTATCGAAGGTATCGGACTGGACCCTCGTATCGGTAGCCATTACAACAACCCGAGTTTCGGTTATGGTGGGTATTGCCTGCCCAAAGACACCAAACAGTTGTTGGCCAATTATCAGGACGTACCGCAGAACATGATGACGGCTATTGTGGAAAGTAACCGGACACGAAAAGACTTTATTGCCGATCAGGTACTTTCAAAAGCCGGATATTATGGCTATAGCGAACAGAATAACTATAGTAAGGCTCAAGAAAAGGAATGTGTCATAGGCGTATATCGCCTGACGATGAAATCCAATTCGGATAATTTCCGTCAAAGTGCTATTCAGGGAATTATGAAACGGATCAAGGCCAAAGGGGCAACCGTTATTATTTACGAACCAACCCTTGAAAACGATACAACATTCTTTGGCAGTAAGGTGGTCAATGATCTGCAGAAGTTTAAGTCTTTAAGTCATGCCATTATAGCCAACCGTTACGATACCTGTTTGGATGATGTAAAAGATAAAGTATATACAAGAGATATTTTCAGAAGAGATTAATTCAATCCAATGTCTGTAGAGGCGTAGCGTGCTGCGCCTCAAACCAACGCAATAGGGAATAAAGGCCAAAAGAAACAAACAATCAACCGGTCCATTGACAGCATCTTTCGACCGTTGACCGTTGTCTTTTACCGGTTGTCTGTTGTCTTTCGACAGTTGTCTGTTATCCGTTGTCTTTCGACCATTCCCCATCAAACGAAATATTAATTATAAAAATAGAAATATGTCCGTATTCAAAGACAAAACCCTTCTGATCACAGGAGGTACCGGCTCATTTGGAAATGCCGTTTTAAGAAGATTCCTGGATTCCGATATCAAGGAAATCCGTATTTTCTCACGTGATGAAAAGAAACAGGATGATATGCGTCATCTTTTGCAGGCACATCGTCCGGATGTAGCACACAAGGTAAAATTCTATATTGGTAATGTACGTCAGCGCGAAGCCGTCGATTTTGCCATGAATGGCGTCGACTATGTGTTCTCTGCAGCTGCGCTGAAGCAAGTACCTTCCTGTGAGTTCTTCCCGATGGAAGCTGTTCGGACAAATGTTGAAGGAACAAACAATGTCCTGTTGTCGGCCATTGCCCATGGGGTAAAGAACGTGGTAGTTCTTTCAACCGATAAAGCCGCTTACCCGATCAATGCCATGGGTATTTCCAAGGCGATGATGGAGAAAGTAGCCATTGCCCAGGGCCGTTCCTTAGGAAAAGACGCGAAGACAACCATCTGCTGTACTCGTTATGGTAATGTGATGGCCAGCCGTGGCTCTGTCATTCCTTTGTGGGTAGAACAGATGATGGAAGGAAATCCCATCACCATCACCGATCCGAACATGACCCGTTTTATGATGACGTTGGATGATGCAGTTGATCTGGTAGTCTATGCCTTCACGCATGCCGAAAACGGTGATCTGTTTGTGCAGAAAGCTCCGGCTGCTACCCTGGAGGTATTGGCACAGGCCTTGAAAGAAACCTATGCACAGATTGATCCGAAATACGGAGAAACCGAAGTAAAGATTATCGGTACCCGTCACGGAGAAAAGCTGTACGAGACATTAGTTACCCGTGAGGAAATGGCAAAAGCCATCGATATGGGTGATTATTACCGTATCCCCTGTGATAACCGCGACCTGAATTACGACAAATATTTTATCGAAGGTAGTGAGGAAGTCTCTCATATCGAAGATTATCACTCTCATAACACTGCCCGCCTGGATGTGGAAGGCATGAAAAAACTTCTGCTCAAACTTAACTTCATCCGTGAAGACTTAGGTTTGCAGGAAAGAGCGAAAGGGAAAGAGATTAGATCGGAGTAATATAAGGGAAGCTGGTTGCTAGGTTATTGGGTTATGAGGTTATTGGGTTATTAGGTCATGAAGTTATGAGGTTATAAGGTTATTGGGTTATAAGGTTATTAGATTATGAGGTTATAACCATCTAACCGTATCACCACATAACCATATCACCACATAACCAACAAACCATCTAACCATATCACCACATAACCACCTAACCATATCACTAACAAAACATACACCACATAACCAAAAAATCATTACTTTTGCTCCAAAACTTTATGGCTATGAAAAATGAATGCTTCTCTTTTGAAAATTTGAATGTTTGGAAAGAATCTCGAAAATTTGTGCTTTCAACATACAGATTGTTAGATCAATTTCCTCCGTATGAGAAATTTGCATTATGTGATCAATTAAGAAGAGCTGTTATTTCAGTTCCTTCTAATATTGCTGAAGGCAGTGGGCGTTTGTCTTTAAAAGAAAAGATTCGGTTTATTGAGATTGCCTATGCTTCTTTAATGGAAGTTTATTGTCAATTATTATTGGCTTTAGATTTAGGTTATATTTCTTCTAATGATATGATTACCATAAAAAGAGATGTTCATTTAATAGCCAAAATGTTAAACGGATTGAAGTTTAGTTTTAGTAAACAAGGTATGGAGTAGGTTAGTGGATTATAAGATTATCCGGTTACTAGGTTATAAGGTTACTGGGTTATTAGGTTATGAGATTATTAGATTATGAGGTTACTAGGTTATCCGGTTATAAGGTTATAAGCATTAACCACATAACCATCTAACCATATCACCACATAACCATATCACCACATAACCATATCACCACATAACTAAATCACCACATAACCACTTCACATACAATAAACTTAAGAAAATGAAAGTTCTCGTCACCGGCGCTAAAGGCTTTGTTGGAAAAAACCTATGCGCTCAGTTGAAAAATATAAAAGACGGAAAAGCCCGTTGCTATGGCGATTTAACCATAGAGGCGGTCTATGAATACGATATCGATTCTACTGCCGAAGAACTGGATACCTACTGTCGTGATTGCGACTTCGTATTCAATTTGGCAGGGGTGAACCGACCGAAAGAGCAGAGCGAGTTTATGGAAGGAAACTTCGGCTTTGCTTCTACCTTGCTGGATACATTGAAGAAACACGGGAATACTTGCCCGGTGATGCTTTCTTCATCCATCCAGGCTACGTTGGCAGGCCGTTTCGGTACTTCCGAATATGGAAAAAGCAAGAAGGCTGGGGAGGAACTGTTCTTCACTTATAGCCGGGAGACAGGAGCCAAGGTATTGGTGTACCGCTTCCCGAATCTGTACGGGAAATGGTGTCGCCCCAATTATAACTCGGCGGTAGCTACCTTCTGTCATAACATCGCTCACGACCTGCCCATTCAGGTAAACGATCCGAATGTGGAACTGGAACTGCTGTATATCGATGATCTGGTAGAAGAGATGATCGATGCCCTGCAGGGGAAAGAACATCATTGCGAGTTCGATGGGGTGAATACCGTCATGCAGGCCGATGGTCGTTATTGTGCTGCTCCGGTTACCCATCATGTGAAGTTAGGAGAGATCGTCGATCTGCTCTATCAGTTTGCCGACCTGCCCAAGACATTGATGATCCCGGAAATTCCAGCCGACAGCTTTGCCAAAAGGTTGTTCAGTACCTATTTGAGCTATCTGCCCCAAGAAAAGGCAATCTTCGACTTGAATATGAATGTAGACGACCGGGGTAGCTTCACCGAATTGGTACATACCCTGAATTGTGGTCAGGTTTCTATCAATATCTCCAAACCGGGTATCACCAAAGGGCAACATTGGCATCACACCAAATGGGAACAGTTCATCGTCGTTTCCGGTCACGGACTCATCCAACTCCGTAAGGAAGGAACTGATGAAATCCTGAATTATGAAGTCAGTGGCGACAAGATCCAAAGTGTCATCATGCTTCCGGGCTATACCCACAACATCATCAACCTGTCTGAAACCGAAAATCTGGTTACAGTGATGTATTGCAATGAAATTTTCGACAAGAACAGGCCGGATACTTATTTTGATAAAGTGTAGTTATTGAGGTTATTAGATTATTAGGTTATAGGGTTACGAGGTTATTAGGTTACTACTTGGTTATAAGGTTACTATTAGGTTATAGGGTTATAAGGTTACTTGGTTATAAGCATTAATCACATCACCACATAACCGCATCACCACATAACCGCATCACCACATAACCGCATCACCACATAACCATCTAACCATATCACCGCATAATAAACAGAAAATATGAAAACAGACTATTCCGATATTCATTTCGCCAACAATGGGAAGTTAAAACTGTTGATCATTGTGGGCACACGGCCGGAGATTATCCGTCTGGCTGCCGTTATTAATAAGACACGTAAGTACTTTGATGTGATTCTGGCACATACCGGACAGAATTACGATTATAACCTGAACGGTATCTTCTTCCGGGATTTGAAGTTGAAAGATCCGGAAGTCTATATGAATGCTGTAGGGGATGATCTGGGTGCTACTTGTGGTAATATCATCAATGCCAGTTATAAGCTGATGGTGGCTACGAAGCCGGATGCCGTATTGGTGTTGGGTGATACCAATTCCTGTCTGAGTGTGTTTGCCGCCAAACGTCTGCATATCCCGATCTTCCACATGGAAGCCGGAAACCGTTGTAAGGATGAATGCCTGCCGGAAGAAACGAACCGCCGGATAGTCGATATTATCTCGGATGTGAACCTGGCGTATTCCGAACATGCACGCCGTTATCTGGCAGATTGTGGACTGCCGAAGGAACGTACCTATGTGACTGGTTCACCGATGGCAGAGGTACTGCATGAGAACTTGGCAGAGATCGAAGCATCCGATGTTCACCAGCGGTTGGGATTGGAGAAAGGCAAATACATTTTGTTGAGTGCCCATCGGGAAGAAAACATCGATACCGAAAAGAACTTTACTTCCCTGTTTACGGCGATCAACCGGATGGCGGAGAAATACGATATGCCGATTCTTTACAGTTGCCATCCTCGTTCACGTAATCGTTTGGCTACCTCCGGCTTTCAGTTAGATCCCCGTGTGATCCAGCATGAACCCTTAGGTTTCCATGACTACAATTGTTTGCAGATGAATGCCTTTGCCGTGGTATCTGATTCTGGAACCCTGCCGGAAGAAAGCTCCTTTTTTACATCCGTAGGCCATCCTTTCCCGGCGATCTGCATCCGTACCTCTACCGAACGTCCGGAGGCATTAGATAAAGCCTGTTTCATCTTGGCGGGTATTGATACTACCTCATTATTACAAGCCGTTGATACAGCCATTACGATGAATCAGAATGGCGATTATGGTATTCCGGTTCCGGATTATGTGGAAGAGAATGTCTCTACCAAAGTGGTTAAGATTATCCAGTCTTATACAGGAGTTGTGAATAAGATGGTTTGGAGGAAGGATAAATAATAAGTAAGAGTATAATTAATTTCTGTCCATACAGGTAGAACTGAATAGTTCGTGGTTCAATACCACTGGACAGAACATATTTATTATAAAAATGATTGATAATCAGATAAAAAATGCTGAGAATAATAAACGGATAGCCAAAAATACACTACTGCTCTATGTACGTATGATTCTTATGATGGGAATAACCTTATTTACATCTCGTATCATATTACAAGTTTTAGGAGTGGAAGATTATGGTATATATAGTGTTGTTGGTGGGGTTATTTCTATAATTTCATTTATTAATGGGGGAATGGTTTCAGCAACGCAACGTTATATAACATTTGCTTTGGGGAAAAATGATTTGCAGCAATTGAAAAAAGTATTTAGTACTTCTATACAAATACATTCTTTTATCTCATTAATCATATTGATCTTTAGTGAGACAATAGGATTATGGTTTCTTTATAATGAATTAATTATCCCAGAATCACGTATGACTGCAGCCTTTTGGGTTTTTCAGTGTTCGATTATAATCTCAATTGTCACTATTATGTCAGCCCCTTATAATGCTGCAATTATAGCTCACGAGAAGATGTCTGCTTTTGCTTATATATCTGTGTTTGAAGCGGCCTTGAATTTAGCTATTGTTTATTTGTTAAAGATTTCTTCGTGGGATAAATTGATAGCTTATGCAATTTTTTTATTATTGGTGAAAGTTACAATTAGATTCGTTTACGCAATATATTGTAAAAAAAATTTTGAAGAGGCAACATATATCCATAGTGTTAGTAAGCCTTTATTAAAAGAAATGTTTAGCTTTGCTGGTTGGAGTTTTTGGGGTAATTTAGCCAATGTGTTATATACCCAAGGACTGAATATGATGTTAAACATATTTTTTGGCCCAGTGGTTAATGCTGCACGAGGTATTGCTGTGCAGGTTCAAACAGCAGTTAGTCTTTTTGTCTCTAATTTTCAAATGGCAATAAATCCTCAGATAACAAAGAATTATGCAATAGGGGACCTTGATCAAATGCATCTATTGATGTTCCGAAGTGCACGTTTCTCATTTTTCCTCCTTTATTTATTAGTTCTTCCGATTTTATTAGATACGAATTTTATTTTAAAAGTCTGGTTGAAAACAGTTCCGGATAATACAGTGGTTTTTACGCAAATAATGCTTTGTATTTCATTAGTTTATTCTTTAACAGGGAATTGCGTAATAGCTAATCAGGCTACAGGTAAGGTTAAAGTGTACCAATCTATTGTTGGAGGTATTTTATTGTTAGTTTTACCATTATCATATATTGTATTGAAGTTGGGGGCACCTGCATATTCTGTATTTATTGTACATTTCTTTGTAGAATTGATGGCACAATTAGCAAGAATCATTTTACTACAAAAGCCGATAGATTTACCTGTCAGGAATCATTTTGTTTATGTATATAAATATGTATTTATTGTAATTGTGACTTCTTCTATTTTGCCATATTTCGTCCATTTACAATTTGAAGAAGGATGGTTACGATTTATAGTGGTGGGAGTAACATGTGTGTTATCTGTAGGAACTTCTGTCTTTTTTCTGGGTTTTACAAAAGGGGAAAGAGCTTTTTTTCTGGCAAAAGTGAATTATTTGTTAAAATTAAATGATACGAATTTCTGATAAACAAGATTGTTGTGGTTGTGCTGCGTGTGTACAGATTTGTCCAAATCAATGCATATCATTTGATGAGGATGAATACGGTTTTAGGTATCCATCTGTGAATAATAATAAATGTGTTGATTGTGGGCTTTGTGAAAAAGTTTGTCCAGTTATTAATCAATTTGAAGTTCATAGACCTAAATTGGTCTATGCTGCTATAAATATTGATAAAGGAATACGTATAAAAAGTTCATCGGGAGGACTTTTTTCTCAGTTGGCTGAGGCTGTTATCAATGAAGGTGGTGTTGTGTTTGGAGTTCGGTTTAATACGAATTGGGAAGCAGAGCATGCCTATACTGATACTTCTGAAGGAATAGCAGCTTTTAGGGGTTCGAAATATATGCAAAGTAAAATAGGTATTTCTTATATTCAGGCAAAAGAGTTTTTACAAAGTGGACGTAAGGTCCTTTTTTCTGGAACATCTTGCCAAATAGCTGGTTTAAAGAGATTTCTACGACGTGAATATGATAATCTGCTTACTGTTGATGTTGTTTGCCATGGAGTACCTAGTCCATTGGTGTGGAGATCTTATTTGAGAGAGACAATGTTATCATTGCAGCGTGATACCATAAAGAAAAATATATTAGCATCCCAGAGCAATATGTTACAAATAACAGATATCTCTTTCAGAGATAAAAAAACTGGATGGAAAAAATTTGGTTTTGCAGTGTATGGTAAACATATTTCTTATCAGACGATTCGTGAAAGTATTTGTAATAATGAGAAAGATGTCAAAGAACTTTTTTATGAAACATCAGATAAGAATCTTTATATGAATGTTTTTACTAAAAATTTATGTCTACGCCCATCTTGCTATGCTTGTCCCGCTAAGTGCGGAAAGTCTGCAAGTGATATTACATTAGCAGATTTTTGGGGGATAAGAAGTTACTACCCTAAAATGGATGATGATAAAGGGACCTCTCTTGTTTTGATCAATACGCAAAAAGGAAATAGTTATTATCAACGGTTAAAATTAGAGTCGATACAAACATCTTATGAAATCGCTCTTAGAGAAAACCCATCATTAGAGCATAGTGCCAAAGAAACAGTTTATGTAAGTGAATTTTGGCAGAGTTTTAGACAGAGTAAATTCAATGATGTACATATTATTTTAAATAGGTTCAAGCCTCCTTTGGCTATAAGAATAAAGCAAATATGTAGTATTATTATTAAAGCTATTTTACCCCCAAATTTTATTTTGTATATGAGATTTAGAAGGTTGAGATAGAAAAAAGTTAAAGTAATGAAAATAGCAATACTGACACATCCGCTAGAAGGCAATTATGGTGGAATACTACAAGCATATGCTTTGTCGACTTTTCTTAAGCGACAGGGGCATGAAGTAGTTATATTGAGACGTTTTGCCAATAATTCTAATATTAAAAGGATTATCAAGCAATTTTTGATATCTATCAAGTATCCTAGGTATTATTCTCCTAGATTTAAAGAACAAAGACGATTTAAATCTAAATATTTAAAAGAATCTAAAATTCTATATTCATCCCATGAACTTTCTAAGTTTATTTCTAAAAATAAATTTGATATTGTAATTGTTGGGAGTGATCAAGTGTGGAGAGCGGATTTTGCTAAAAGCTTTGGTTACGACTATTTTTTAGAATTTGTTCCATCGGGAGTTAAGAAAATTGCATATGCTGCATCATTTGGTTTATCAACATGGGATTATTCTACAGAAGAAACAAAGCATATACAAAGACTATTAGAAACATTTGATGCTGTTTCAGTTCGTGAAATAGGTGGTGAAAAGTTATGTATGGACTATTTAAATTTCAGGGCTGAACATGTATTAGATCCAACTATGTTATTACAGGTTACAGATTATGCTAATTTGGCTAGTCCGCGAGTTATATCCGATAATTATATTTTTATTTATTGGTTAGGTAGTAAAGAGACTAAAAAGAAAATATTAGAATCAATTACAGATATTAAAATCGTAGATATTTCTTTGACACAGAAAGATGCTTTACCTTCAATAGAAGATTGGCTATCGTATATAAAATATGCAGATAGAGTAATAACTGATTCTTTTCATGGTATGGTATTTTCGTTGCTTTTTCATAAAAATATAAAGATCTTTCCTAATGAAAAAGGAGGAAATGATCGTATTTTATCTTTGTTTAAAATGTTAGGTATCGAAGATAAATTAACTCAGCCCCAATCAGGTATTGATTATGACAGGTTTGAAAGAACTCTTTCTTTTGAACGCCATAAATCTATTTTGTTTCTCCAAAAAAATATCGATTAAGAGGATAATGAAAATAGTTTTTTATTCTAATTTTATTAATCATCATCAGGTGCCACTTGCTGATGCTTTATATGAATTGACTGATAAGAATTACGTATTTGTTGCTACTATGCCTTTGCCTGAAGCTTTTGCTAAAAATGGCTATGAAGATTATTCTAATAAATCATATTTGTTAAAAGCATATGAGAGTAAAGAATCTTTTGATAAGGCAATGAAACTTGCAGAAGAGGCTGATGTAGTAATTTTAGGATCTGCACCTGGATGTTATTTAAAAAAAAGATTGCAAGAGAACAAGTTGACATTTCGATATTCAGAACGGTGGTTTAAAAGATTGAAAAATAGATTTATGAATCCATATTATTTATTACGCGATCATTATCGCTATTTAAATAAACCATTGTATATGTTGGCAGCAAGTGCTTATACAGCTCGCGATGTAAATGGTATTGGACTTTATCGAAAGAAAATATATAAATGGGGATATTTTACTGAAGTTGACAACACTGTAAAACTAGTTGAGGCAAAATCAACATCAAACATAACCTCATTGATGTGGTGTGCTCGATTTATTGATTGGAAGCATCCAGAGCTCGCTATTAAATTGATATATCGATTAAAACAAGAAGGATATAATATCAGTCTTGATATGTATGGTTCTGGTGAGAAACTTGAAAGTATGATCCAATTGGCAAAGAAATTAAGAGTAGATGATATTGTGAATTTTAAGGGAAGTGTTCCTAATACTGAGATATTATCTCAAATGCGAAAGCACGATATTTTTTTGTTTACGTCGGATAAAGCAGAAGGTTGGGGAGCTGTATTAAATGAATCAATGGCTAATGGTTGTGCTGTTGTAGCGAGTAACTTAATAGGTTCTGTTCCTTTCCTTATTAAGGATGGTGAAAATGGGTGTATATTTGAATCTGAAAATCTGGAATCTTTATATGAAAAAGTAACTTTTTTGATTAATAATCCAAGACAAAAAAATAAGATTCAGCAAAATGCGCTGAAAACTATGCAAGAAGTTTGGAATGCAAGAAATGCTGCTAAACAATTGTTATTGTTGATAAAAGCTTTGCAAACATCAGATATGAGTCTTATCCCTCAAGAAGGGCCATGTTCTGTTGCTGAAAGAATTTAGGTGTTGAATTTGTTAATAGTTTTGTTGGATGAAAGTAGTTTTAATCAATTCTGTATGTGGTCAAGGTAGTACTGGGCGTATTTGTGTTGGGATAGCAGACTTATTAAAAGCAAATGGGCATGAAGCTTATATTGCTTATGCTCTTGGTAATAGTTCATATTCAGAGAGCTTTAATATATCTATGGGTAAATACGATTACTTATCACATAATATATTGTCTCGACTAACAGATAGCGAAGGGCTCCATTCTTCAAAGGCTACCCATAAACTAATTAATTTCATTGAGGACATTCAGCCTGATATAGTTCACATTCATACACTACATGGACATTATATAAACTATAAGAATTTGTTTGAATTTCTCCAAAGTAGAGGAACCCCAATTGTAATAACATTGCATGATTGTTGGTTGTTTACGGGGCATTGTGCACATTTTGACCAATTGGGTTGTGATAAATGGAAAATTGAATGTAAGGATTGCCAGTTCCTTAATGCTTATCCTCAATCTTGGTTTGTTGATAATTCTAGACGTAATTTCCATCTCAAGAGAATCTTACTTACAAGTATAGGTAAAAATTTAACATTGGTTCCTGTGTCATATTGGTTGGAGGGGCTTCTTAGACAGTCTTTTCTAAAAAATATGAATATACAAACTATTCATAATGGCATAGATTTGGATGTTTTTAGACCGACTTATAATGAGAAATTATTACAGAAATATAACCTTATGGGTAAGAAAATCATCATTGGAGTGGCTTTACCATGGTCTAGTTATAAAGGTTTTCCTGATTTTATTAAGTTAAGGAGTCTTTTAAGTAATGATTATGCCATTATTATGGTAGGTTTATCTGAAAAACAAATGAATGAGATTCCTCAGGGAATAATTGGAATTACACGTACAAACAGTACAAAAGAACTTGCCGAACTTTATACAATTGCAGATGTGTTAGTGAATACTACCTATTGTGATAACTATCCGACTGTTAATCTTGAAGCTATTGCTTGTGGAACACCTGTAATTACATATAATACAGGAGGGAGTTCTGAAGCTGTTGATAAAAATACAGGGTGTATTGTAGAACAAGGAGATCTCGATGAACTTGCAAAATGTATAAAAGTAATATGTAATAATTCAGACTATTATAGACCTTTTTGTTTAGCTAGATCGCAATTTTTATTTAATAAAGATAGATGTTTTGAAGAATATCTTGACGTTTATAAGAGGGCTTTAAGATAACCATGGATGCTTATATTTTTCTTTTATTTATTATATATATAGCTTATCTTCTTACAAAATTTGGAGGATTATCCTTAAAAGAGGCAAATAATAAATTTCTAGCAATATCTTTTATTGTGATTTATACTTTTTGTGCTTTACGTGATTATTCAGTCGGTAGAGATATTCTTGGGTATATTAAAACATATGAAAGAGCAGGTGATTTCCCTTTTATGGATACAACTTGGACGTACATGGAAAGTGGTTATGTTGCATTTATGCAGTTGTGTTCATCATTGGGATTATCAAATCGTATGTATCTTTGTATAGTATATGCATTAATGATATTACCTATTTATAGGACAATAAAAACATATTCTAAGGATCCCTTGTTGTCTGTAATAATATTTGTATGTTTTCAGTTTTTAACTTTTGATCTATCTGGTATTAGACAAGGGTTAGCAATGTCATTCTGTTTGATAAGTTTTGAATATGCTAAATTGCAAAATAAAAAAGATTTTATTTACTTTTCTTGCTTGATGTTATTATCTTATTTATTTCATCGCTCATCACTAATTTTTATATTTATTCCGTTAGTGTTGAGGTTTAAGTTAAATGTAAAAAGCATCATTATCTTTATAGTTGCAGTGCTTGTTGCCCCTATTTTGACAAAACCTCTGATTTTATTGAATAGTAATAATGAACTATCTAGTTACTCATTCGATGACAGACTTAAAATGGGGGGGATGCTTGTATTTTTATTTTTAATTCTATTTACTAATTCATATGCCTCCTCCATTACAGTAAGATCAGCGCC
>ERZ779865.1402-NODE-1402-length-17794-cov-3.127008_pt1 | contig 17794 bp, 16 predicted proteins | sample MGYA00433088_ERZ779865 | MGnify/ENA primary metagenome ERZ779865 (study PRJEB29588, sample SAMEA2151703) | human gut metagenome | biome: human gut; feature: human-associated habitat; material: faeces | place: Denmark | collected 2008/2010 ... | reverse complement strand
AATTTGCCTATTACGTCTTGCCTTTACGAAACGGCTTCCGCTGTCGGAACGGTAGGGCTTACGCTCGGAATTACCCCGACGCTCGGAATTGCATCCAAATTGATTTTGATTTTTTCAATGTTCTTTGGACGCGTCGGCGGATTGACATTGATATATGCCACTTTCGGTACGAACAAGAAACAAGTGGCAAAATTGCCGACAGATACGATTGCAGTCGGTTAAGGAGGTTCTTATATATGAAAACAAAATCTATTTTATTGATAGGTCTCGGACGTTTTGGAAAATACATCGCTATGAAATTACATGAATTAGGTCACGAAATTATGGCGGTAGACGAAAACGAAGAAAGAATTAACGATGCTATGCCATACGTGACGAACGGGCAAATCGGCGACAGCACAAACGAAGCGTTACTGAAATCTCTCGGCGTAAAAAACTACGATGTCTGCATTGTAACTATCGGCGGGAACTTTCAAAGTTCTCTCGAAACAACCTGTTTATTAAAAGAATTGGGTGCGCAAAAAGTTGTATCGCGTGCAGAACAGGACGTTCAGGCAAAATTTCTTCTGCGCAATGGTGCGGACGAAATTATTTATCCGGAAAAACAACTTGCCACATGGGCGGCAATCCGTTACAGTTCCGACAATATTCTTGATTACATGGAACTCGGTGATTCCTTCTCGATCTTTGAAGTTTCCGTTCCGTCGGCGTGGATTGGAAAATCGGTCGTAGAAATCGACATTCGCAGAAAATACAATGTAAGTATCATCGCCACAAAGAAAAACGAAAAAATCAATGCCGTTGTTACCGCCGACACGATTCTTTCCGAAGACGAAACGCTTTTAGTTCTTGGGGAATACAAAGCAATGCGAAAATGCTTTGATATTTAACCGCCGTAAAAGAAAGTAACTTTTATGGAAGACGTAATACTTATTATTGCAGTAGCGGTTGTTATGATTTTCGGCTTTTTTATTATGAAAAGGCTTGACGTCTTCTTGGAAGAAAACAGAAAATCAATTGAAAAGGAACAAGAAGAAAAAGACAGGCCGCTCGAATTCATAGACACGGAAAACTATGAGAATACGATTTCCGAGATTGAGGATTTCAAAAAGCACCATAAAAAAGTCGCTATTGTTATGTTTGACGGAGATAATCATGAGTTGACCGACACTTTAAACGATTACAAAAGTCGTTTCAAGTAGATTTTATTCAAAAAATATGCTACAATATGTGAAATAAAAAACGAAGGAGATACGTGTCGGTCAAATGAAAAAACAGTATATAAACAAAGAACACATACTGGTTTGTTTGTCTTCCGCGCCTTCAAACACGAAAATAATTCAAACAGCGGCAGCCATGGCAAAGGCGTTCAATGCGGCCTTTTCCGCATTATATGTAAAAACTCCCGCGTCTGAATCTATGACAACGGATGATACGGAACGGTTGCTTGCAAATATTCATTTTGCAGAAAGCAAATGGCGCGTCGATAGTTACCGTATGCGGAGACGATATTGCGTTTCAAATTGCGGAATACGCGCGTCTTTCCGGTGCTACGAAAATAGTAATCGGGCGAACCGTTATCGGTAAGCGACGCTTTATAGGCAAACAAACTTTAACGGAAAAATTGATATCGCTTGCTCCACATGTCGATATACACATCATTCCCGACAGCGATGTCGTCATATCCGAAAGAAAGGAAAAACTGTTTGAAAAACCGAGTTTTTCAAAGCTGCTGAAAGGATTGATAATTTCATTCGTTGTACTTCTGTTATCTTCTTTGTTCGGCTATTTATTTTCTCGCTTAGGATTTACCGATGCTAACATAATTACGGTATATATCCTCGGCGTACTGCTTATCGCAACTTTCACCGAAAGTAAAATTTGCTGGGTTTTATCATCTATTGCGAGTGTTCTTGTGTTCAATTTCCTTTTTACCGAACCGAGATTTTCGTTTTTAGCATACGGAAACGGCTATCCCGTTACTTTCGCAATTATGCTTGCGGCGTCTCTTGTCATCGGCGGAACAACAGAAAAACTGAAAGCTCGGGAGCGTCAAGCAACTCAAACGGCATACAGAATGAAAATTCTGCTCGATGCGAATCAGTTGATCCAGAAAGCGTCCGACGAAACGGAGATATTTCAGGTTACGGCGAATCAATTACAACGACTGTTAAACCGAAAGGTAATTGTATTTGACGATAAAGCGCAAAAAACATATACTTCGTCTACGGAAACCGACTCTTCCGCCATACCGCCCTACTGCGAGCAAGTAGTTCTGCAAGTAACGAAAAACAACGTAAAAGAAGGGAAAGGCACGGATATTTGTCCTGAAAGCGACTATACGTTTTTCCCGATATGCAAAAACGGCAAAAACTATGGAGCAATAGGCATTTTTGTCGGAGAAAAGCCGATTGATTCTTTTAATGAAAGCATTGTGGTTTCCGTTATCGGCGAATGCGCAATCGCAATTGACGGAATCATAAACGCCAAAGAAAGAGAACGCGCCGCCGTATTGGCAAAAAACGAACAGTTGCGCGCAAATCTTCTTCGTTCCATATCGCACGATTTACGGACTCCGCTCACTTCCATTTCGGGCAATGCGAGCAATCTGATTTCAAACGGCAACGATATTGACGACGCGACAAAAAAACAAATATACGAAGATATTTACGACGATTCGCTTTGGCTTATCAATCTGGTTGAAAATTTGCTTGCGGTAACGCGCCTTGAAGAAGGCAGAATGAATATAAATTTGACAACGGAACTTGTCGGCGATGTAATAGCCGAAGCGTTGAAACATATTCATACGAAAAGCGAAAAACAAAAAATTATCGTAATACAGCCCGATGACCTGCTTCTTGCAAAAATGGATGCCCGACTTATCGTGCAGGTTTTAATCAATCTTTTAGACAATGCCATCAAGTACACACCACACGATTCGCAAATTACGATTACCGCAAAAAGAAGCGGAAATATGGTTTGCATAAGCGTAGCGGATAACGGAAACGGAATTGCAAACGAACAAAAATCGCGGGTGTTCGATATGTTTTATACAGGAGCAAATAAAATTGCCGATTGTCGTCGCAGTATCGGGTTGGGACTTTCGTTGTGTAAATCCATCATAAATGCGCACGGCGGAGAAATAACGATAACCGACAACGTTCCGCACGGTGCGATATTTACCTTTACATTACCCGTCGGGGAGGTGGGATTTCATGAATAACTTATTGATTTTAGTTGTAGAAGACGACGCACCCGTTCGTAACCTTATCGGAACGACTTTGAAAACGCACGATTACGATTATATTACCGCAACGAACGGAGAAAGCGCCGTTATGCAAGCGTCTTCTCATAATCCGGACGTTGTTCTGCTCGATTTGGGCTTACCGGATATCGACGGTGTGGACGTTATCAGAAAAATACGTTCTTGGTCGGAAATGCCTATTATCGTAATCAGCGCTCGCACTGAAGATAAGGATAAAATCGATGCACTCGATGCCGGAGCGGACGATTATCTGACAAAACCGTTTTCCGTCGAAGAATTGCTTGCAAGAATCCGCGTTACGAAAAGAAGGCTTCTTGTAATACAATCGGCGAACAAATCCGAATCTGTCTTTGTCAACGGAAATCTGAAAATAGATTACGCCGCAGGTTGCGCATATTTAAGCGGCGAAGAACTTCACCTTACTCCAATCGAATACAAACTACTGTGCTTATTGTCAAAAAACGTCGGGAAAGTGCTTACTCATACTTTCATTACACAAAAAATATGGGGCGCGACATGGGAAAGCAACGTCGCTTCCCTGCGCGTATTTATGGCGACTTTGCGCAAAAAAATCGAACCATCCGCCGATTCGCCGCAATATATCCAAACTCACGTCGGCATCGGGTACAGAATGATAAAGATTGACGATTAAACATTGAATTTGAGCTGCTGAAATAATATTCGGTTTGCATATTATAAGTAGAGCTTACATATTACATAGACACATTTTACCGCTTGCTTTTGCAATTAGTACTTATTCTACTCAACGCTTTTTTTGCTACGACAGAAATTGCAATCCTATCTTTGAACGAAAAAAAGTAAAGGCTTGCGCAGACGACGGTAATATAAAAGCCATAAAACTGAAATAATTAAAACGTATAACGATATCTGCGACAATTCTAAAATTCGCTAAACGTAATGACAAGATAAAATACAGCTAAGCCCGACGAGAGAAGTTCTTCGTCGGGCTTAATTTATATTTAAATAGCGAGTCGGTCAAATAAAAGCGCATACGATATACAAATTTGATAGGGCGGTACTATAATCGATTGTATTTTTCAAAGAGCAAAATCATAAGCTGTCGACGATCATTTGCTGAAAAGCTACAAGAATACGCAACGGGAGCGGAATCGTTTGTTTGCAATTCCGCTCTTTCTTAATCTCTATCTGACAGCTCGGCTAAAATGCCCGAACAGTTCTCTCGAATCCGAAGAAGATTTTTATGAGGTCGAACACGGGTTGACGGTCGACAAACCTGTTTATGCCCATGTCTTTCACAAAGGCAGCGGCAGCTTTGGTTGCAAGCGGATCCCATGCGGATGCGATTAATAGGTCGACATATTCGCAGTTTTCGCTTTCCGCCACGTTTTTCAGTGTTTCGTCAATCGTTTTGCTGCCGTTGGAAATTACGATTACCCGGCAGCGTTTGTTAACACTCTTAATGTGTCTGAGAAGCTCCGCATACTTTTTAGAAAATTCTTCGGCGGGTAATTTTACGTACTCTGCGCTTACGTGTAAAAGCAGAGTGTCGGGGTTTAGCGGCTTAACTATTTTATCGTATAGTTCAGCTGCGTTATCGGGTGAAACGTACGGAAAACTGCGATTGTATACCGCACAGTCGAGGTTAAAAGATTGTTTGAGTTCGCTCACCGGAATGTTTACGTCGTTTCCTTCGCCAAACACTACTACGCCTTGTTGAGTAGCGATGGAGTTTAATTTTTTATATTCGTTAACGATGTCCATAAGCCTTCTCCTTCACAGTGTGATTTTTGTCTATCATATAGTTTCTTACATATACGACGAGGTTGAACAATACTATAACTAAGTTTACGATGTATACGGCAAATACGTAGTTTAGTTGACCGTTGACGATTTTAGCGGTTATGCCGGCAACGTAGCCGACTATAATCAAGAAAATAAACGGCAGACTTGTGCCTTTTGTGGTACGCGCCTTATACGCCTTAATGACGTTAAGCGGCCACGACAGACCAAAACAAACCAACATAATCGTTTCAAATATAGCTCCCATAAAATCCTCCTTTGCCTTTCGATAGCATTATAACCCATGGTTTTTTTATAGTCAATATTAAGAAAATTCTATAAAAGAAAAAGATTTTTGTCGTTTATTTTACTTATTTAAGCACAAAGATCGAACAAAACTATTGAATATTTATTCGGTTAATGCTATAATAAAACGTATTATAATATTAAGAGAAGTTACTATGAATCAAAAAAAAGAAAAGTCGTTGCATGGCGGCGGAAATTCGCTTACAAAGATTAAAAGAAAGATTTTTAACACGCAAATGGCGTTGATTATTATATTTTCGGTGATTTTGGCGATAGCAGCCATTTTCATCGGCGTCACGGAGAAACGACAGGAAATAGATAAAAATCTTAAAAACATCTCAGAGGCAATAGTTTCTTCGCCGCTACTTAAAGATATCGATATAAACCGATTAAGCGCAGAGGACGCCACGTATTTTTGCGATTATCTCGGTTCGCTTAAGTCTTCCGTTACGGACATAGACGTAATTTCCGTTGTCAATGCGTCGAAAATTAGATTTTTTCATACGACGGAATCGTTATCTGGGACTGTATACGACGGAGAAATGCCCGTGTTTGCGGATAAAGATTTTTATATAGTCGACGCAGTAGGGCCGTCGGGCGAACAGCGTAGAGCTTATTCGGCAATTTACGATAAAGGCGGCAATTATGCAGGATTTTTAATGGTTATAATATTGAGCAAAAGCGTTAAAGCGGGGATTTTGTCTACGGTGATTACTTACGCAAGTATAACCTTTGCGATAATTCTTTGCGAGCTTATGTTGGCGCAATGGCTTAGCGGCGGCATCAAAAAGAGTCTTTTGGGCTATGAGCCGGACGCAATAAGCGCAATGTTCTCCGTCAGAGACAATATACTTGAGTCCATAGACGAAGGCGTCGTTGCCATGGACGGCGACGGAAACGTTTTATTTGCGAATGCAGTTGCCGAAAAAATGTTGGGCGGTCAAGAAAAAAGCGAAATTATAGGAAAAAATCTGACTTCTTTGATCGCCGGCAAAGAGCTGAACGCTTTGCTCGACGGTGACGGAAAGGAAGTTAACGTAAGAATAAAGATAGGAGATAAAGAAGCGTTGGCGGATCGAGTCCCTGTAAGACCGGATGGCGAAGCGGATAAAATCATTATTTTGCGTGATCGGGCCGAGTATACCCGACTTATGGAAGAACTTGCCGGTACACGCTATCTTGTTGACTCGATGCGGGCGAACAATCATGATTTTACCAATAAGCTTCATGTTATTATGGGACTTATTCAGATGGGTATGTACGATAAAGCCACCGATTATATCCAGAATATAACGATGGTGCAAAGAGAGGCTATAAGCAAAATAATGAATGCGATAAACGAACCCTCTATGGCAGCTTTACTTATAGGCAAGGCGGCGAGAGCGTCGGAATTAAACGTGAAATTTGCGCTGAAGGAAGGAAGTTATTTTAACAAATCGGATTTATGGATTCCGACTGAAACGTTTATTACTATAACCGGCAATCTTATACAAAACGCATTCGATTCGTTAAACGCTAAATCGGACGACAATAAGCAGGTTTTCGTAGGTCTTTATTCCAAGCCAGACGCTGTGTTGATAACGGTAGAGGATAGCGGCGACGGCATGAAGCAAGAGATAATAGAGCATATATTCGAAAATGGGTTTTCTACGAAAGGCGAAGGAAGAGGCACGGGATTGTACAGAGTAAAGTCGCTTTCGGACGAATTCGGCGGGAAGATAACGGTAGAATCTACGGTGGGCGTCGGCACTACCGTGGCGGTAAGTTTTTTCAGACAATAAGGAGAAATATGTACAAGGTGTTGATAGTTGAGGACGATCCCATGGTCGCTATGATAAACGAACAATACGTGCTTAAGCACGGTAAGTTTAAGGTAGTAGGCAAATGTCAGGACGGAGAAAAGGCGATAGAGTTTTTAGCAAAGAACGAAGCGGATCTTGTGGTTATGGACGTATTTATGCCGAAGACAGACGGATTCGAGACGCTGAGACGCCTCAGACGGGACGGAAAGACGATAGAGGCGATAATGGTTACGGCTGCAAACGACAGAGCGTCTATAGAAGAGGGGTTGCGGCTCGGCGTGCTGGATTACTTGGTTAAGCCTTTTACGTTCGAACGTTTCAAGGTTGCATTGGATAAGTTTATAGCGCAGAAGCAGACGCTTAGAGAGCTTGACACTCTGAATCAGTCTAATATAGACTTTATTATAAATCAAACAAGATTCAGGACGACGGATAGTTTGCCTAAAGGGATACAAGAGCAAACTCTCGGCGTTATACTCGATTGCCTTTCCTGCGGCGAAATTTTGACAAGCGAAGTCATTTCCGAACGTACGGGGCTTACGGCTGTAACCGTACGAAGATATATGAGTTATCTCGAAAGTATCGGCAAGGTGTGCGGTGAATTAAACTACGAAACCGGCGGCAGACCGTGTATGTATTATAAGATAAGTAAATAAAAAACAACCGACGCTTTTTTGGGTGAACCCCAAGAGCGTCGGTTATTTTTTATCATTATATAGTAACAGCCTGTGGACTATTTACGTTGTTTTAAAATAATTAAAATTACTTTTGATTATTGTTTTTCTGATTGTTTAGCTGCCAATGCGGCTTGTATAACGGCTTCGGGATCGTCCACAATCATGCTCGAGTCAAACTTCGGAAGCAGCATGTTTTTAGAGCGCTGCACAAAATATGACACCGTCATGAATATTACAAATGCCGCTGCCGTTACAATCCAACCGATTGTTATCGATTTCGTAATTCCGCCGATAAGGAAGCCTACAAACGACAGTACGGCTACCATCAAAGCGACGGGGAGCTGACAACGCACGTAGTCCATGTGGTTGCATTTCGTGGTTGCCGCAGCAAGAATGGTTGCGTCGGATATGGGGGAAACCTGATCGCCGAATACTGCGCCGGATAATACGGCGGCAACGGTAAGGAGATAAAGTTCGGAACCGATCTGTCCTACAAACATGGGATTGACAAGCGGAACAATTATTCCGAAAGTTCCCCAACTTGTTCCCGTAGCGAACGATATGCCCATTGCGATAAGCATCATAATTGCCGGAAGCAAAACTTTCATGTCGCCCATTGCGTTGGCGATTGACGAGATAAACGTGTTAATTTCCAATTCGGCGCAAATATCGGCAAGAGTCCAGGCTAGGATAAGAATCATGAATACGTCGCAGATGGATTTAAATCCGTCGCCGAGGCTTTGCGTAAAACCTTTAAGAGTAATGTTTTTTCGGATAAGGTACATTATGAGCGTTGCGATTACAGCGACGGTGGAGCCGCACGCAAGAGCTATTTCCGAACCCGAGCTGCTATCCGTCGCAGAGAAGTAAATCATAAAACCTATCGAAAAGGCTATCATAAAGGCTATAGGAAGAACAAGATCAATGATTTTGCCGGTGCTTTTTTCGGCGTGATGTTCTTCGGATTTAAAAGTCGCTTCCATGCCGCAGTTGGGATCTTGCGTTTCCATTGTGTTAAGTTCTCTCTTTCGTATTCCGAAAAAGTCCATTCCGAGGGCGATTGTAGCGAATATAAACACTATTGTCAAAATGGGGTAAAAGTTGCATGCTGCGGATTTTAAGTAAAGAGAGTAGATGCTGTCGCCGTTAAGCGCTTCTTCGGTGAGTCCGCTTGCTATGTTAGATTCGATTGCGCTTGCCCAACTGCTGATGGGAACAAGCACGCACACGGCTACGGATAACGAACCTATTATGTAAGCGAGCTTAACTCTGCTTATTCGATATTTGTCGGTGATGGGACGCATAACAGTACCTGTAGCGAGACGATTGAAGTAATCGTCCATAAACATCAATGCTCCGAAACCGGCAGTTACGGCAAGCATGCCTTTGCGAGATTTTACGTTAGATGCAAACCAGTTGCCCATTGCTTTGGTGCCGCCCGCTTTATCGATAAGAGCTACTAACACGCCGAGCATCAATATAAATATCAGAATCGCTCCGTGCGAGCCGCCGTCTCCGGAAAGTGTCTTTGCCATAACTTCGAAAAGGTTTTCGAAAGCGGTTAACGGATTTCCGTGCGCAAAAAGCATTGCGCCGGTAAAAATTCCTATAAAAAGCGATATGTACACTTGCTTTGTTATAAGTGCGATGATAATGGTTATAAGCGCCGGAACAAGCGCCCAAAATGTTCCTTCCATATGCAAACCTCAGGGTATAAGAATCAGCAATCATTATACATAATTAATTATTGTTTGTCAAAGTAAAGTGGGCTAAATCAAAAAAAAATCGTATATAATGTTTGCGAATTGCATATTTTTTTCGTAATGACAAAAAAAGCACGCAGTTTTCGACTTTTTATTTCGCTTGACGCAGTTTGGTGAGGGTGGTATTATAAAAATAGAACGGCGAAGTTCGTTTTTAAGCAATTTTTATGCTAAAACAGAGAAGCGTTGTTAAATCGAAAAGGAACAAAGGTGTATAACATGGCAGAAGATTTCGAGTGTATTGCAAGTTTTATTGATTACGACGGAAAACTTATTGCAATGCCGGCAAAAAAGAAAAGACAGCTTTATGCTATATGGTATATTGCGTCGAAAATCGATTCGGGCAAAACGTATACGGAGAGAGAAATAAACGAGGCTATCAATTCGCTAACCGTTTTTAAAGATCCGGCAACACTCAGAAGGCAAATGTATGACAGATTTTTGCTCGACCGATCGCCCGACTGCAGGCAGTATCGTATGCGCAGCGATATGCCGACGCTTGAAGACTTCGTGCAAAACAACACATAGCAACGTTAGATGCAGGGAAAAAGCGCAGAAATATATTTTTGTTTTAGTAAAAAGCGACATGTAAATTTATTTGCGTTTTGATTTTATATTATTAATATTTTTCAATTGAATAGGTAGGAAAGGATGATTGCATCGCTTTGCAATAGCATTGGTTGTTTAAGCAGAAGAATAGCGACCTTTGTGTAGAACAAAATGCTATACGATATGCGATTTCGCCGACAGGTTTGGCTATATGTCATAGTAATTCAAGCGTATGTCGGATGCAACTTATCTGTAAACGTAATATCGAGAAATAGTGAGAGGTAGCGAGACGGGTAGTTTTTCATCGTCACACATCATGCTCTAAAATATTAAGTTAGTTTGTAATTAAAACGTATTTTGTATATCCAATAAAGCACTGTATTTTCGCTATCTTGAAAGCTAACGTTAAGTATATTACAGATAATCATGTTGTAGCGAAACGGCATAACAATATGATGATTTTTAGACAAAAATTGCATAGTAGCGGCGATACTATCGGCAAATGCTGCGTGGAAGTAGCGAAGCGTTTGTAAAGAAACAAGCATGCCTCAAATTGTCCTGCGGCGGTAGCGTACGTTATGACAAAATAAGGGGGTGTTGTAGCGAAACGGCATAACGGTGCTGCGATTATCTGACCGAAATGAATGTGCGGCGCAAATATAGCCGGCGCAAAAAATGTCGCACGTAAATGTATGTGGAAATAGAATTTTGTTTTGCTTGCGAAAAATCCTTGACTTTGTCGACTCGTTGTGCTAATATATCTAGGCAACGTATGTTTGAGCTGCGGAGAAGTACCCAAGTGGCTCAAGGGGCTCCCCTGCTAAGGGAGTAGACTGGATCAAACTGGTGCGCGGGTTCAAATCCCGCCTTCTCCGCCAAAGTAAAGGCACCCAAATGGGTGCCTTTTTTCGTGGCAGAAAAAGAGAGAACAAGCGCCCTTATTTTTGCAAAAGCAAGAATTAGAAGTTCGTGGACCAACGAAAAACGTCAGCTCTAAAGGTTGCCGTAATGCCGGCAACCGCTATCTCGTTTTATTGTGTCTTATGATAAGAAAATAAACTTGCAAAATTGCAAACAAGAGTGCGATAACCCAATGCGTAGCGCTTTTTAGTATAAAAGTGCATCGAGCGTTTCATCGAAAAGTTCGCTGATCTGCGTGAGCGTGGTGAAACTCGGTTCGCAAACGCCTTTTTCCCATGCGCTTACCGTGCGCTGATTCACGTCGAGTTTTTCTGCAAGTTGTGCTTGAGACAATCCGAATGTAATCCTTAAGTTTCTTAAATTTTCCTTGAACTTTATTTCCTTCATTTCTTAACGATACCAAAATATTCAGTAAAACGCTTGACTTACCAAAATATTTGGTATATACTACTCATATAAATAGAGTGAGGAAAGAGGAGGGGTATTATGCAACCTAACTATGTAGCAAGAAAAAGCATTTTGCCGGCGTTTACGTTTTGGCGCATAATTTTGTTTTTTCTTATCGTTCCGCTGATTGTTTTGATTTACGACATAATTGCACGGAAGAAAGAGGTTATCGAGTTCTACGACGACAAAATCGTTTACAAAAAGGGCGTGTTCAATAAAAGCGAAACGACCGCAGCGTTTATGGGCGTATATGCCGTAAATGTCTACCAGTCGTTCTTCGGTAGAATTTTTAACTACGGCAACGTAAAAGTTGACGCAGTCGGCAGGTGGGATATCAACTTTAACGGCATTAAGAATCCTAAAGGTTTAAAAGCGTATCTCGAACAATATACCGTAGAATCAACCAATGCCGTAAAAATACTAAACGACTAAGACCGATAAAATCGAGAAAAGTCGCTGCGAAAGTGGCGGCTTTTTTATATGGTACGATACCCACCGAACCGATTTCGATAACTTGTATAAGTTAAGCACTCGCCAAAGTGCCATTTGCAGTTAACAATGGTTTTTTACTTGAATTTAACAGTGTAATCGTGTATAATAGCGAAAACAATATAGCCGTTATTGTGAGGGCGTTTTATGAGAAAAAGGCTTATTTTGATTATATGTTTATCTCTTTTATCTTGCTTGATAGTTTTTTCGGCGTGTAACAAAGACAAAAATTATCAAACAAAAGTATATGAGTATATTCCCTATTATAAAAGCACCACTTGCAATATATTAAAAGATAAAAACATAGAATTGCACGTTGAAAACAGTGTAAGCAATTCAAAAGACGAAATCAGCGATTTGATAAATTTAATGCAAGACGATTATTCTACACTTATAAATGTATTCAATTTGGACACGCAAATTAAGTGCTATATTATTGCCGATGAATATATTTTAGGAAACGATAAAGCAGTATATCAAAACGAAGTTTTAATTTGCAATGAAAGTGCTGTAAAAAGTGGCGGTTACAGAAAGGCTTTTGCAGGGGCTTATATTCAATCAACCGAGTATTGGAAACAATACGGAGCATATGCCCACGCCTTTAATTGTGAATACAGCAATGAAGAAATTAAAGAACATTACGCAAACGATAAAGATTTAGAATTAACACTATTTTCGGCTTACTTTATCGACGATTTTAATGATAATACGGATAATGCAATAAAAACGGCGTATTCTTTCAGCGATTTCGTTATAAACACATACGGATACAAAAACTTTATAAATGCAAACTTAACGGATTACAGAACCGAATACCTTTCATTTTTAGGTATAAACCGCAAGTTTAATATACCTTTTGATTTGTCGTGGCTTGACGAAGCGATATACAGTCAGAAATTTTTGTCTTATCCGCTTGTAATCAGTACGGCAAATCGGATTTACAATCTCGATGCGTTTTCTTTCAAACGCGAAACCGCAAGTTTTGATACACCGGAAAGAGTTTTATATCATTTGTCGGCAGGCAATGCAGAATGTGCCAAAATATTGAATTATATAAAAAGTAACGCTCCCGACAGTTACGATTTTGTAAATCAAAGGTATTCCGACAATCTCGAATACTTTGTTTCCGACAGAGAAATTAAAACGTGCTGTGATGTCAATAATCGAAAAATATACTTGCTCGACCCAAGCGAATATGTTCACGAAACAATTCACGCCGTTACATTAAAAAGCAACCCCACCGATGAAGCGTGGATAGGCGAAGGCGTAGCGGAGTATTTATCTCGGTACGTTTCTAAACATATTTCGGATATAAATAATCGGTTTTATCTTTCTTTTATGGATAAAACATTAACAGGTAATATTGCCGATTTTGTAAACACGGTCAATACACGTTACCGGAAGAACGGCGGTAAATTCGACACTTTGTCTGAATTTGATTTTGCGCTGCTCGCAAAATGTATCGGAGAAATAACCTTAAAAGATAGTAGTTATAAATCACAAATCAAATTTCCGTATGCGACAACTGCGATATGTAAAATATACGCTTGCACGAGTAAAGACGGAAATGTTTTAACGTACCCCGAGTCTTATGCCTTCACCTATTATTTGATAGAAAATTATGGGTTTAATAACGTCTTAAAATGCTGTATTGACTATAATTTAGCCGACATTTTCGGTTCAAATTACAATGTTATAATGGACGAGTTTATGAAAAGTATCATATAATCGGGGTTATAAAGTAAATTATTCGAATTATGTTATTAACACTTCGCCGACGAAAAAAGCCCTCTTGTTTTGAGGGCTTTTTTATATTTGTGCAATATTTCTTAATGCGTTAGAATAATTTGTTATCTATTTTGTTTTACATTTGTTCGCTATTCATCTTATCTATTACAAATAAGCATACATTTTCTCGGCTGACAAGCCACTTTCTATTTCCAAATTTATGTGCAGAAATGTCACGTTCTTAATATTGATTCGAAATTACGTTAAAATAACTCCTAAAGAGTTAAAAACGCCCATGGAAGTGTTTGGGTTTTTTCTGATTCTATATTGTAGAATTTTAGTCGAACAGCGGTATAGTGCCGAGGAAAACGATGTCGTTACGGTTAGAGGCATTGCCCTCGGCTAAGACCGTAGCCTTTATTACGGTTTTTCCGCCGCTCATTTCCACGAGTTTTTCCAATCCTGAAAGCGAACCGCCGGTGGAGATTACGTCATCTACAATAGCGACCCTCTTGCCTTTAATCAATTCGACGTCGTGTTTCGACAGATACAGCGTCTGTTCTCCTCTGGTGGTAATAGAGGATACGGTGTACTGTATGCCGTCAACCATATAAAGTTTTTGCGATTTTCTTGCCACCGCATAAAGGGGTTGCCTTAGCTCTCGGGCTACGACATGGGCAAGCTGAAGTCCTTTGCTTTCTGCCGTAATAACGATTTCGGGCGTAAATTCGGCAATACGTTTGGCAATTTCTTTGCCGCAATATTCCGTGAGTTCCTGATTCCCGTGTAAATTAAAAAAAGCGATGCTTACGCCGGTGGGAAGTTGAATAATCGGTAGTTTTTCCGATCTTCCGGCGATATCACACTCATAAAATTTTTCCATACAAGCTCCTTGCTATGTAACTTTTTTTAATTATACGCTTTTGTCGAAGCAATTGTCAAGTGGCAACGGCGGTCTACGGAATAAACTATTATAACATGGCAACAGCATTTGTGTGCGTCACCAAACGTCTTCTCGTTTTTAGTTGCAAAGAAGTGCGAATTATGCTAAAATGTCGGTATCGGAGGCTGATATGATAACGGTAGTAGGCGCAGGATATTTTAGAGACAGTATAACGGTACGTGGCAAAAAAGCCATAAAAGCGGCAGACGAGGTCGTTGCACGCAGTAACAAAACGCCGCCTTGTAAGAAATACGCCGTAAGTTTGGACTATTTGTACGAAACCGCAGAGAATTACGATCGGCTTAACGAACTTTTGGCAGAGGAAGTTATAAAGCGTGCCGAAGGTAAAAATCTGGTGTACGTGGTGGATGGCGACGGGTACAAAGATAGTTCGGTAGCGGAACTTAGCCGCCGTACGCAAATAAGTATTATTCCCGGGGCATTCGACCTTCCGTTTGAACCGTGCGAAAATCTTGTAACGTTAAGCGCATATCGTATAGACGGCTATTATCCCGACACGATGGCTCCGCTTTGCGTATACGGTATAGACGATCGTTTTGTAGCCGGGCAAGTAAAATTATTTTTGCTTAGGTTTTACGATTACGATACCGTAGTAGAGATTTCGTCGCATAACGGCAGCGAAAAGATTACGCTGGAAGAGTTGGACAGGCGAAAAAAATACGAATACGATACTGCTATTTTGATAGAAGGCGGCAAAAAAGCAACGTTTGCGGATTTATGTCGCATAATAAAGCGACTTACGGCGCCTGACGGCTGTCCGTGGGATAAGGCGCAAACGCACGAGAGCATAAAAACTAATTTTATAGAGGAAGCGTATGAGGTTTGCGACGCCGTTGGCAAGGGGGATATAGACGGCATGATAGAGGAACTCGGCGACGTTCTGCTGCAAGTATCTTTAAATTCCGACATAGCAGAGCGTTCGGGGGAATTTACCGTAGACGACGTTTTGGAAGGAATAAACAAAAAACTGATTTCTCGACATACTCACATTTTCGGGGGCGATAAGGCAGCAAATCCCGAAGAAGCGCTGAAGTTTTGGGATAAAGCTAAAGCCGCAGAAAAGCAGTACAGCTCTTATTACGATCAGATATGCCGGTTCCCGGATTTTCCCGCATTAATGAGAGCGAAAAAAATCTTTTCGAGAATGAAAAAAGTGGGAGTTGCTGCGGATGTATCGACGCTAAAAACTAAAATTTCGGATACGTCCGATTGCGGCAAGCTGCTGTTTTTAGCGGCGGCTGTGTGCAGCGAGTGCGGAGTAGACGCAGAAACCGAACTTTTGGCGTATTGTCAAAAAGTTAAAGACGTATTTGAGAAAAACGAACAAAGCAAAGTCAAAGACATAGATAAGTACCTTGTATGAGTAAGAGCATTGCAGATATACAACTAAAAAACGATTTTATAGCTGCTCCGCTTGCAGGGTATACGGATATTGCGTTTCGCAGATTATGCTTGGAAAACGGGGCTGCGATGGCGGTTACGGAGATGGTGAGCGTAAAGGGGCTATGCTATCGAAATCCCCAAACTGAAAGATTGCTAAGAATTTCCGAGACGGAAAAACCGAGCTGCTTGCAGTTGTTCGGATCCGATTACAGGGATTTTGTAAAAGCGGATGAGCTCGGTTATCTGAGCAAGTTTGATATAATTGATATCAATATGGGGTGTCCTGTCAATAAAGTGGTAAAAAACGGAGAAGGTTCGGCATTACTTAAGACGCCTTCGGTTGCTGCCGATATAGTCAAATCGTTGTGCGACCGTGGCAGAATTGTCACCGTAAAGATGCGTAGCGGGTTTGCAGAAAACGAAAACGTATCGGTAAAATTTGCGATGGCTATGCAAGACGCCGGAGCATCGATGGTGACGGTTCATGCGAGAACGAGGGCGCAACTTTATGGCGGGAAAGCCGATTATTCTATAACCGAAGCGGTTAAAGACGCACTTGACATTCCCGTTGCGCTAAGCGGCGACATTACCGACGAGGAAAGTTTTTTGCAACGAAAGAATTGTGCCGATTTTTATATGATAGGGAGAGGTGCGCTTGCTCGTCCGGACATATTTAACGTTTTGCAGGGATTAAAGGCTCGCAGCAAACGTGATTTGATTATGAGGCATATCGAACTTCTCTGTGAATACTTCGAAGAAAGGTATGCAGTAAACCAGCTTCGTAAGTTTATGGCGTATTATCTCAAAGGCGAAAGAGGAACAAAGGAATTGAAGGCAAAAGTGTATTGCCTCGATTCGGTCGACAAGATAAAAGAAGAAATCGAAAAAGTTTTTACCTGAGCGGGTAAAAACTCATATTCGTATTGCATTAGTTGTGACGAAAGCACTATTCTTACTATCCGAGCGGCGTAAATGTACTTGCACTACTCGGATAGGGAACCCGAAAACGTTTTATTATTTTAGTAATCATGGTGATGACGGTGAATGGGAATAGGTGTCGGAATAAATGCTTTGAATTGGCTGGGATTGGATATGTATTATTCATCAAATTTAGGGTTCGGGGGAAACATGCAACTGACGCCGTTTTCTACCTTTGGCGGAGAAATTAGTTATAAAGAAGGTATTTCGCTATCTATAGGGGTGATTAACGGAGATACGACGCACGAAATAAATTTTAATATCGGTTGGGGTACTATTATTAGTGCTGCTGCAATAGCAGTTGCTGTGACATTGCCTGTACCGGGTGCTAGGATTGCAGCGCTAGCTGCGATATGTGCATTAATATTTTTGAAAGGCTTAGTTAGAACGGAGGATTCATATGCATAGGCGAGTAATTGATGATATGAAGAAAGAGAGTAAAGCGTTGAAGCGGTGGATGATTGTGTTGTACATAGCAGGCATATCATTTATTGTTTCAATGTGGCTCCAGTTTGACAAAGAATTATTATATGCTTATATAATAATATCAGTAGCTGTTATCATTTATTTAATATATATTTTATATTGGTGGTTTTGTGTTAAAAAATATAGAATCGAAATCGATGATGAAAAAGTTTACATCGAAACCTTATTTGAAAGAATGGAAATTCAAATGAAAGACATCGAAAAGTATTCTTATAAAAGATATAGACGATCGCCATTATTTAAATTTTATTTATTTGCACAAGGTAAAAGATATT
>ERZ779865.1401-NODE-1401-length-17815-cov-21.243131_pt1 | contig 17815 bp, 9 predicted proteins | sample MGYA00433088_ERZ779865 | MGnify/ENA primary metagenome ERZ779865 (study PRJEB29588, sample SAMEA2151703) | human gut metagenome | biome: human gut; feature: human-associated habitat; material: faeces | place: Denmark | collected 2008/2010 ... | reverse complement strand
ACTCGTGTCGAAACAACCGTTGTCAACGGTACCATAGTGATATCTATGTTCCCGTCTGTCTTACGCGTGATCAGCGTGGCTCCCCGCTGGATATATTGCTTCGCAATGCCGGAATATCCCAGATAATCAATAGACATTCCGTAGGTCATGCGGATGCCCTGATATATCAGGGATAATGTATTCAGGTGATCGTGTCCACAGAAGATCCATTTCAGCCAACCGTTATCCACCGCTTTTTCGAAAAAATGTGGCGGTTGATTCGATATTCCGAAATACTCATTCTTTTCTCCGATACTACCGTGTTCATAGATCACACTGTGATCGCCCAGTTTCATCTTCTCGTAGGCTTCCTTGAACTCCACGGGCGGCATGTGGAAAAACGCCATAGCCGGTACTTTTCTCTCGTTCAATTTCTCCATACACCAGTCCGTCTGGTCCTCATGAATGCAGTCGAAACCGCTGAAAAACCAGCCGTCGCCGTACATGTTAGAGTCCAGGTGGATGAGTGGCAGGAGAACTCTGCCTTCTCCATCGATCAGGTCCAGTACAAAATTTCCGACGCCTGCAATGGGGTTTTGAGGACTATGCTCATATCTTCCTTTGGTAAAAACAGCGTATTTTCCCGTTGCAAAAATCTCCGCCAGCTGCTCTTTATTGCATGCAGCCCCCATCTCACAGTCATGATTGCCGAAGACAAACGTATAGGGAATCTGAAAACCATCCAGAAACGCTAACAGCCTTTGTGCCTGTTTTCTATTATTCATCGTCCCGCTTTTTGGGAAAAACGGGAACACGGAATCCCCGGTCAGGACGATCAGGTCCGGTCCCGTCCGGCGGACCAGCTCCGTCACCGCTGCCAGCGCCAGTCTGTCCTTTTTCCCGGAAAACATGCCGAAACCAAGGTGCAGGTCTGTCAGCTGTAATATTTTATAATCTCTGTCCGTCGGGATGCAAAGGGAAAAAGTCTCTTCATCCCGAATTTGAAAATTTTGAGAGGTATACATAGGAATCTCTTTTCTGTCACTTAATCTGTTTCACTATTGTATTGGAGGTTTTTCCTGAAATCAGCTCAATGGGATCAACGCACCGATTGCAGACAGTAGCGTAGACAGCACCATCAGCACCTGAAACGGCACTGTGCCGATCACGCCGCAGATAGGACTGCTGCCGGCTTTTTTCCTGGACTTTCCATAGGTCAGCACCAGCATGATGCTCACCAGTACCACAACGCCACTCATGATCCGGGTCAGAACGATAAAGCTGTTCACGCCAAACACAGCAAACAGGATGCAGGGGACTGTGGCGATCAGCCAGCTGATGCGGTTGCCGCTGCCGATCTGCTCATGAACCACATCGCGGAGGGCGAGAGTATTGCTCCAGAACGTGGTAAGTAACGCAAACAGGGAAAATACGCCCGCCAGGATCATTGCCCAGGTACCGATGCTCTCTCCCAACTGCATGTATGCCAGTTCTTTTTCCAGTGCTCCCTTGGTTCCCAGGAGAACCGTGCCCGTCACGATCAGAACAAACACTGAGGAAAGCCCAAAACCGATGAAGATGGAGCGGCGGATCTGTTTCGCGTTGCCATCCAGACCTTTCACCACCTGGATCACTGCCTGATTGGCGGAGGTGGCAAATACCACCATACTGTACAGTGCCAGCAGATTATTCCAGTGGAACTGTGCCCGTTGCAAAGAATTCAGCGGATGCAGAAAAGTTCCTACCGTCATCACTGCCACAATTCCCATGAGGACAATGACTGCGTACTTCTGCGCGATGCCTACTGCTTTCATGCCGATAAACACTACAACTCCGGCGATCACATAGTATAAAACCTGCGCCGCCACGAAAGGCATTCCGAACCAGTTCACGAAAATCTGTGCTCCGCCATTGATGTTGCCGCTGACACCGATCATAATTGCCAGCCCATAGACAATAAATACGCTCCAACTGAAGATCTGCTTCATTTTCCCATGAAACAGCTCTCCTTCAAAACTTTTCACCAGCTGGACACCACCATTATTGTAAGACAGCTCGGCAATGATCAGGTGCAGGATCACGTTCACACAATAGGCGATCAATACCATCCACACGACATCTAACATGCTGTTCTTCGTGGCAAGATACGGAACGGCGATGATGCCGGTGCCGATGCTGTTGCCGACGATCATGCTGATGGCTTCAAAGGTCGTGAGATGGGCTTCGGATTGGATGGGGTGGGACATGGGGAGGACCTCCTTTGTAAAAATGACTATTTTCAAACAGTTTCAATCATCATTACTTTCTTTTGTGATACTTATCCTATTCTATCTACAAATATAGTATATTTAAATGTAATACCTTCGTCTTTTGACATACAAGGCAATATCTATAATATCTTTTTTTATTTATAACCGCGGGATGAATATATTACACGTCATTTATTCCTTTTATAATTAGGTTACTGGCATCTAACATTCATCCTCCAAAACAAGTTTTTCTTTAATTAATTGAATCGACTTATATTCTATCTTTGGCTCCTTAAAACTTTTTACAATCGCATCCATCGTTTCTGCGCTCCAATATATCTTCAATTTCTCTTTTGCCCGCGTTATAGCAGTATAAAATATTGAATGCGTTATTTTTTCTGCATTGCTTGATGGAACCACAACTTTAACAGAATTGTATTCCAATCCCTGTGCCTTATGGATTGAAATTGCGTATGCAATTTGAAAGGGAACGACTGTTTTTATTCTATCTTCCTCTGCTAAATCATCATCCCATGCAATAACTTCTAATCGTATTCGCGTTCCATAATCTGTATTTTCAATATATTCAAAAGTTTCATATCTGCATTGTTCTTCTGTCAAGTATGTATTAATATTAATTGTAAAAACAATTGACGACATAGTTTTTATAATATCCTCTATTACCCCTTTCAAATTATTATATAATAACGATGAACGCCTTGTATCTAGAAAAATTATTCTATCTCCAATTTTAAAAATCCATTCAGCCCATGTGAATGCCTCACTTTTTGTGTTTGCATTTTGAAAATATTGATTCATACTATTCAAGCCAAATTTTCCGTCATAATTTAAGCACAATATAACTTCATCATCAGCTAAAGTAAATATACTCTTCCCCAAATTTTCAGAAAACGGGCCATCCATTGACAATTTTTCAGTAATAATTGTCCTTTTTTCTCGAACCTCTTCCCATAACCCACTTAATTCTTCCTTATCTGTTCTCCACGTATGTAAAAGTTCAATATTTGCGCCTTTACTATCAATAATATTCTTAGCGTAATAAAACCAATTTCCAAAGTCAATAGATTCAATTTGATATATGTCTCCGCATAAAACAAGTTTAGTATCCTCATTCATCTTTTCAAGAAGTGTCTTTATTGTTCGATTATCAATCGTACTACATTCATCAACAAAGACAATATCATAATTAATAATCTCATTGCTTTTGATCACACGGTCTATACTAGAAAACTGCATGTTGCCGCTTCCATCATCTACTCTCCTCCGCAAATTTTGCAATGCAGTATGTGTTTTTGACAAAAACAGTTTTTTAGATTGTATCATCATTTGAGAGATATAGTTTATCAATGTTGTCTTGCCGGTTCCTGCTGCACCATATATCAACATTATTTGCGATGACACAAAAAGAGATTTTAGTGCAATTTTTTTTAGCTCGTCTTCAAATTCTATTCCACACTCCCGAAGATATTTTTCGTTATATCTTTGTTGTTCTCTATTAGAAATATGTGATAACTTTAGTAACCTTTTCAAAATAAACATTGTAGTTCTTTCATAGGAATCAATGGATACCATGCCACCCTTTTCATTAATCAAAAATCCATTATTTTGTTCCCATAAGTCCAAACTATCATTATATTTTTTTATTGCTTCACTGGTCGCAATCATATTTTTCTCAAAAAATAATTCACCCGTTTCTTTAATCAACCCTTCAATTTTCAAATATGGTTGCACTCTTTTAAATTTGTTTATATCGTCAACAATCTCAATAACATCTCTTATGTCACCTTTACTTGTTTTTTTCCCTGCTAAATTTGAAATAAAAGGCTCTTGTTCAAACGGATAACATTTACTTGTTATATAAAGTTCATTCGATAAACATCTGTTATTAAATTGATTAGGCAATAAAACTTCTAATATTTCTTCTTTTAAATTTAATAATATATATCGAATAGTATATCTTCCCAATTTATTTGAATGCTTTGCATAATTATTTCTAATTTTTAAAATTACCTCGCCAAAATCATGAGTATTTGTTGAATTATATATATGACTATATACTTTCCAAAAGCGTTTATCACTTAAATTTACAAGTTGTAACAAGTCCATTTCTGTTTCGCTTAAAAAGTTCATTAGAGCAATATATTCTCCATACTTACGATTAATCCTTGTTTGTAGCATTAGCATTCTAGCTAGTTTATTTAGACACGCGGGATCAATAGCTACTTTCCAATTATTTAAAATCTTTATTTTATTTTTTATTCCCCAAAGGTCTATTTCTGACTCCGTATAAGCAATTTGTATCGAATATCGCGTTGAAATATACTGTTTACTATAAACTGTTATCCTATTATATTTCGTTGCATATAAACCCGCAAGTTGGAGAGTAATTTCGAAATATCTTTCTCCTTTAACAAAAAATGGAATAATTTTCTGAATATAATATCTAGAAACTCTTACATTATTAGCTACCAAATCTGTTTTCAAAATACTATCTGCAACGAGTCCATAATACTCCTCATCTAATGTATCCATATCCAGCGGAAATTTAGATAAGTTGTCTAAAACATCAATATCAAAAGTATTTTTCAGAAACTTTCTTATCTCCCATAAATAATTGTAGTATTTAAGCATTAGCCTTTCTGCTTGACCTTCTTCAGGAATTCTAATTCCTATATATTTTAATCCTTTCAAAAAATTATATAAATATTTAGTCTCTGGCTTAAATTGTGAAACTTCCCATGCCAACTTTTGATTTATATCTGCATATCCAAGTTTTATTGCGTTTAAAACTAAAGAAGAATAACATAAATCATACAACGCTGTGACAATTTTCCTCGATATAACATCACGTAACTCGGGATTGTTGCTGACATTATCAATTTCTCTAGTTATTTCATCACATCTATAACGAACTATTTTCAATGCATCTTCTTTTGATAAACACTCATTATCTAACTTTTTAAAAAATAAATGCATATCTACAACTTGGTCCAGCTTTTTGCAAAACGACTCTATACTTTCATCCGTATCCTTAATTTCATCTTCTGCTTGCAATTTGATAGTAGCACTTGTCTTCTCAAAATTGATTGTCTTAATAAATGAAGGCGACATGTACTTCCAAAAAATACGTTTTTCCCCCCTGATATCTGGATTTAGAACAATAAAAATGATTCCTGGATCTGCCGTAACCTCATATGCTATATACGCAGGAAATGCCAAACTCTTTAAGCAATACGAAATGATACCATTATTTTCTGTATAATTATTTGTCCCCTTAATTTGTACAACAAAATTTTGCACGGGATGTCTAGATACATCTGGATTAGGAACATATTCAAACATACCGTCATGATTAGGCCACTTATCATCACTTGCAAATGAAGTATTTATCCTTCCATCTGGACTTAAAACACTCTCCAAATAGCTAACTGCAGAACGGTCTTCCGATGATTGCTCCGTATGTGTAGAAATATGCTTCTTTATTAACTCAATATATTTTGAATTCATAATTTTTTTCTTCCTGTATATCCTATTTCCAGTCATGTACACTTAGTTTTTAATGCTTTTAACTTTAATATATAGATATAAAGGAAATCCCCTTTTTAACTTAATTCCTTCTAACATTTAATTATATCATTTTACTTATGTTCCGGCAGCATCCCCCTAATCTTTATCCCACTCAGGTCCACATCCAGCACAATCTTCACCATCCAGAAGAACAGCAACAATACCAGCATAGGGATCACGCAGGAAGTAATGATCATCACCGCAACTGCCTCAATAAAATGATTCAGGGAATTCTCCACCTTCTGCACCAGTTCTTCGGTAGAAATCGTCACATTTTCCACAACGTTGGCCACAGAGTCCTTCGCACTGGAAAAGGCATCCTTGGCCCAGTCAAAGATATTCGAAACTGAGCCTGATTCGCTGTTGGTTTTCTCCTGTGTGTTCGCTGTAGCTGCTTCTGTTGTTCCGGTTCCAATTTCCGTCTCACCGGTATCATTCCCTGGGTCACTGTTTTCCAGTATATTCTGTGTGCTCTTGGCATCCTCAATAGTGGCTTCGATCTGGGCCTGATAGGTATCTCCGATGAGGTCGGAGATCTTCACACTGGCAGGAACCACGAGGAAAATAGCAATGCCGAATACTGCCAGCTTCGCTGCCAGTTTCCGCACCGTAGCATTCGCAAAAAACAGATTCAATATCCACAGCACGCAGGCTGCCGGAATCAGATATGTAAATGCCACATAGCCGGTGATGGTCACGAGATATTTTTCCAGATAGATGGCACAAAGGACAATCAGCAGATACCCACTGACATCTGCCATTTTCTCCGCGATGGGTGTTGCCGTGTCGCCCGGAAGCAAGGTGATCAACGCCGAAGTCACCGTGGATGCCGCCGTCAGTTCCATGACAGTCTGTTTTTTCTCATCCAGAGAGGCGATGGTCTTCTGATGATTCTCCGGTGCGGAGACGTATTTTCCAATGACCGTTACCGATAAAATGGCAACCAGTAATAAGATCACTGCTATGATACATTTTTTATATTCAAAATTATTTTTCACGTTTGAACCTCCCTGTGTTCTATTTTATCTCCGAATATTTTTTCAACAAATCAGCGTAAGTATTAACGGTTACATTATTTTACAGTCCTGATAATGTTCTCATTACCAGATCTACATCTTTATTTTCCAATTCCTGAATAATATGTAGATATGTTTTCTGCGTAGTTGTCATACTTGCATGTCCTAGTCTTCTGGCTACACTGGCAATGGATACACCCGCAAATAAAAGTAGCGACGCATGCGTATGACGAAGACCATGAATAGAGATTACCGAGATTCCACACTCTTTACAGTGTCTGGCAAGTACATCATTTACTGTGGAATTATATATTTTTTCCTCTCCTACGAAAATAGGTTTATCCTCCGGTAAATTTTTAACCAGTTCTGAAAATTTCACTACTATTTGCCAGTCTATCTGTATTTTTCTTACGGATGATTTATTTTTAGTGGGCAGGAATCCTCCGTCCCCCTTATAATCCCATGTCTTACTTACAGATAATGTCTGCCTCGCAAAATCGAAATCCGCCGGTGTAATCGCCAGGGCTTCCGAAAATCGCATACCCGTTTTTGATACGAGAAGAATAAACCAATCCCAATTTGGTTCCTCCTTTATATCAAGATGTGCAATCAAAGTATGAAGTTCAAACTGGTTCAAATACTTGATTTTCTTTACTTTTGGTGTCTTTCCCTTGATGATTGCCTTTCTGGTAGGATCCCTTTCAATTAGTCCCTCATCTACTGCATCAAGAATTGCCCCCTTCAGTTGATGATGAAAATCCAGGGTTGTTTGCCTCTCATGCTCTTTTGCATAATCATTTAAAAGCTGTTGATAGGCATTTCTTGTTAATTCTGATACTTTCAACTCCGGAACAAGCTTCTCCACCCACTTATGTGTCATCTGATATTTTGCCAAAGTTGCTTCCCTGATGGCATCTCTTTTGTACACTTCAATCCATTGTTTATAATATTCGCAAAACAGTTCTGTACTGTTCATATCATTAAGCATAAGCTGCCTCCATTTCTTGTACTACTTACGCTGATATGAACAGTACAGAATATTAATTGTTTAGTAAGGGTTTTACCTCCTCGTCCAAAGTCTTTTTTAAGTCTGCGATTAACATTGTATAATATTTAAACTTAGGAATTGCCTGCTCCTGCGTAGCCTTATAACTAGGGAAATCTGCCGTTATCTTAATAGCATTCTCATTTGGAATTTCTCCATTGCGATAATGCGTTGCCGCATACATAACATCATCTTTTGAAGCACACCATGTAATACAAAATTCAGATACTACTTTTTCTATACAGTTGTGCTTCATATTCTCTATGACATTACGAATAGACTTTCCCTTATATCTGTCTTCATCCAGTTCAATATCATATACCAAGTCAGACATAAGTGCTGCTACCTTAGGATTCTCTTTGCTCAAATCCCCTATATATTGCTTCACTTCCTCAATTTGTTTCTGACGCTGTTCAGGCGCAACTTCTTCATCGTCACTGGGTGTTACAATGTTCTGAATCAAATTAATAATGTACTCATAGTCAATCTTGGTATGACTGTATGCCATAAGCTCATAATCCATATTAATCGTAGGTTCTTCGTCACCGCCTTGAGGATCATCAGGCTTCGGCTGTACCTCTTCTTTCACGTTCAAATAATGTGCCACATAATCTTCATATTCGTCTTGTGTTATACCATATTCTTCTAACATGCTGTCATCATACTGTGTAAAGGATTTCAACTGTGCAAACAGCTTGTCAAAATTCTGGAACATCTTTATAAATACAATCTTTTCTTTCCTCGACATTCCGGGAATCTCTTCCGGAGTCTCTGCCGAAACTCTAAGTGCCTTCAATGCTTTACGAAATGCCGGTTCTATTTCATCCCACTCTGCCACTAATGCCGATTCCGTACTGCCTGCAGAATAGAGTTTTACTGCATTATCTACACTTTCCTTAAACAGCTTTGGTGCCTGAAATGTAACAATTTGACCATACGTCTTATTTTTATCATAGATACGATTGGTTCTGGAAAAAGCCTGAATCAAATCATGTGGGCCCATAGGCTGCCTATCAATAAATATAGTAGACATACAAGGTGCATCAAAACCTGTTAATAATCTGTCTACAACAATTACCAGATCCAATTGTTCATTTCTGCTCTGAAACTTTGGATCCTTTCTTGCCAAACGCTTATTCAAATTTCCATTATAGCTCTGTATTTGAGCAAGTTCATATTTTGTACCAAACATCTCATTATAATCATCTAATGATTCCTGCATCTTCTGCTGGTTCACATGAGAACCTTCTTCATTTTCCGTAACGGAATACGTTATTGCAAATTTAGGAAAATCCGGCAAAACCTGCTTTATTCTTTCATCTATCTGTAATTCTGTTTCTCCATTTTTTACCCTTTTGAGCAAATCATAATATTTCTGTGCCATCTGAATGGAACTGGTTGTTAATAGTCCTTCATATGTTTTTCCTTTTCCGTTCTGGAATCCTAATTTGTGATATGATTTATTTAAAATCACATCCAGTACACTGAGCATATGTGCTTCACTTTCATATACACTACTATCAGTCTCATCTGTCATATTTTTCGGTCCATTATGTTCTACCTGAAATCCCAATACTGCATTATCATGGATTGCATTCTGAATCGTATATTTATGTAACTGTTTTCCATATAATTCTTCAGTGGTACGTGGCAAATCTCCCATTTGAGGATATGCATTTTCTGCGAATCTTGGTGTCCCGGTAAATCCATACCATAATGAATTTCTAAAAAATCTTTCTATCTCTCTTTTCGTTCCAGGCGTCACCGCTCTGTGACACTCATCTACAACAAATGCAATTTTGAGATTTTTTATTTTATTATATTCTGACGATCCTTCCTCCAATTTTTTCGTAATAAGTCTCTGTAATTTTTGAATCGTTGTCACAATTACCTGACGATCATCTGATTTTAATTTCCTTTTCAGATCGAAAACATTGTCCGTTTCATCCACATCAATAATGTCATTATTCGCATATGCCTGAAACGCCATTGTGGTCTGTGTATCTAAATCTTTTCGATCAATCAAGAAAATAGTTTTATCAATCGTTGGAATATCCATCAACAAATTTCTGGTTGCTTTATAAGACGTCAAAGTTTTTCCCGAGCCTGTTGTATGCCATACATAACCGGACTGTCCTGTTTTGGACGCATCACGAATAGCCTCTATTGCGTGTATCTGATAGGGGCGGAGCAAAATCAGTCGCTTTGCATCTTCATCCAAGACTGTATATCTTGCTATCATCTCATGTGCTTCCGGGATTCGGAGTACGCTCTTGGCAAAATCAAGATAATCTGAAACCGGATTATTGTCTCTATCCAGCCATCCACTAATAAATTTTGAATTCAACTCTGCATCACTTGCCGCTGAGAAATATTTCGTATCTACGCCATTGCTGATAACAAACATTTGCACAGCTGAAAAAATACCTGTAAATTTGCCTTCACCAATGTACTTTTTAATCTGCCAAAATCCATCCATGTAAGAGTGTTGCTTGTTCTTTAGCTCTATATGTATCAGAGGCAGACCGTTGATCATAAGGGTGACATCAAATCTTCTGTTTTGCCTGCTATCCTCATCAGCTAATGCTCTATACTGATTAATCACCTCATAGACACTACTACCGCCAGCAATATGTTCATGGTTCATCACAACCAAATGAAGTCTCTCAATATCTCGCTGTACATGAACCATAACCTTTCCATTTTCGCCAACCAGCCATTCTCCTGCTTTATAGAATGAAGAAAACTGTAACTGATTTTTCACCTGTTCAAATTCAGAATCCGACAAATGTTCTCCATTTAATCTCTCTTTATTATTCTGTTCTAGAATATATTTAAAATTATTCCAAAGATCTTCCTCTGTTTTTAAATCATTCCGGTAAATCCATTGTGAATCCCCATAAATCAACTGTTCAATAAGTTTTTGTTCTATTACTGCTTCTAATTCCGCCATAGTAGCCTCCCAACACAATTAACTTGGATTTTTCAACGTGTAGTTTTACCACATATATCTTGTCTGATGCCTTAATTTGTATAAGCAATTTCTATTTTAGTATACCATATCTTACTACTTTTTTGTTTACTCTATATTTTATTTTGGCTTACGATTGTTTACATCGTTTTATGGTGATTTTAATATATAAATGTACTTGCGATGGTGAAGAGTGATGAGATGATCAAGGATACGAAAATAAGTTCCGATTTTTGTCTGTTCTTCCTTTTCAGGGACTCGGATTTCAAACTCCGAATACTCCTGTGCATTCATTCCTGGCTGTCCAGAACGCTGAGATGTCACCGCAATGTACTTGTTATATTTATCTGTCAGCGTACTTTGAAATACAAATTCAGCATCATATTCTTCCCTAATTCTGGCTCGAATCAAAAATCCAGCATAGTAAACCAATCCATCGGAATCCCTATAAATGTAGGATTTTCCAACGCTTGCACCTGTTCGAGCGAGCAAAATATCTCCTTCTGCCAATTTGTAATTTTCTGCATCTGTCAAATCGATATCTGGAGAAGTAAGATTATATGTCAAGAACTCATGTGTGTTATTATCAATATCCGTGATTCTAATATATTTATTTTCTCCATCATATTCTTTTGCTGCTGCATTTAATCCGTATTCAAAAGAAAAAGCAATTTCTCCTAACTTACGCTGTTCCCAATCGTTATGTAGTAACTTGTGTAAAAGATGACACTTACACTGGTGAAGAGTGATGAGGTGATCAATACTGTTTAAATATGACGCTATTTTCTTCTGTTCATCTATTGAAGGCAACAAAATCGGGAGTATTTTTATTAACTCTGCATTATAACTCTGTTGTTTTGTTCCTTGAGTATAATTAATTCCATATTCTTCTCCAACCATTCTATACCACTGAAAAAGAAATTGAGAAATTAATATATCTTGCTTTGGGAACAAAGCCATACAAGACTGGTTAAGTGTTGTGTCAAAGCCAAGTAATGCACAGTTCCCGCGCGTTCCAGATGCCTCCAAACCTGTAATGGCCATTACAAAAGTTCCCTTAGGCACTACTCTAAGATTTGCAGATTTTTTTCCTTCTTCTGTTATGGTCTCTATACTGCTATATACTATTCCTCTGTTTAATTCTCCACTTGAAAGCCACCTAATGTTGCCATTCCAATATTCATCTCTTTTTCTTGAAGGAGTCTGTCCGTTATACATATCATCAAGAACTTCTCCTAACTTACGCTGTTCCCAAACAAGTGTAACTTTTTCATAAAAATAAATATTTTTTCGCTGGTGAAGAGTGATGAGGTGATCAAGATCTCTAAAATACTGCCCTATTTTTTCTTGTTCCTCATTTTGTGGCATATATAATTGTATTGATTTCAACTCAGTTTTATTAAACTTTGGTTGTCCACTTGAACCTACATTTTCAAATAATTGTTTTTGGAAGGTTAGATTATTAAGTGCGGTAAAAGCAAAATAAGTATCTTCATTTGCCTTCAATAAAATGGCATTTGGGCCCAAAACATTATTATCATAAGGTAAACCGGAAGGCTCTACAAAATAGACTTCACCTATGTTTGCACCAATATTAGGTAAAACAATACACTCCTCATTTAAATTAACTCTCCACAAATATTTAAATGCACTTTCGTCAACATAAATAGAATCGTTATTAGTAAATTTCTTTTTTAAATCTACTGTTCTTACCAGTTGTGCATATCCTGGTTCATTAAGATAAGTAACATTATTTCTAATATCTTCAAATGAACCCGCAGCTACATAATCTGTCACTGTATCCATAATATCTTCTAGCTTACGCTGTTCCCAAACAGACCCTGTTTATTTGAGTATAATGAAAATAACGTTTGTTTTTTTGATATATTGTATTCTAAATTATTGTCCACAAAAATCAAATTATCTTTATTTATAATTTTGAAGCTTACGATGTGTATCATCGCAAGCCCCAAATTACACTATTCCTAAAAATCTTTTTTGTACCAAATGACTGCTTATAAAATTTTTCAATATTTTTTTGTTTTTTACTTATACAAACATATTCTGAAGCATAAATTTCTTCATACTTTGTAATTGTTCACACTTATGCTGGTGAAGAGTGATAAGGTGGTCAAGCGCATCAAAATAGTTTCCAATTTCAGTCTGTTCTTCCTTGGATTTAGGATAAATAATATCTGTATCCTGCATGGCGGATTTTGAAATTGACGTAACTTTTATGCCCTGCATCAAAGGTAGTAACTGATTATGATACGCATCAGAATTTAGATAATATCCCAAATATTTAGGAGCAAATTTTTCTACTGGTCTATATGGAATAGTATGTAATCCAGATAGCACCACCTCATCATTCAATCCTACTATTTCACTACACTTACCAACTGTTGTGTCCTCTGCTGTATCAGCAATAATCACATCTCCATTTTGCAAAAATGAAGTTTTATATTTGGTTAAAATACTTTCATCCGAAATCATTGGAAGCTGCTCTTTACTTACGTCTAAAACTTCTCCAAACTTGATAAGTACATCTCCATAATGGACATTCTTTGCAACACCTGCTTCATTCGACAAATCTGCTCTGGAAAGTGTATTATTCTGCAAGCTAACCAATACATCCCCCAACTTACGCTGTTCCCAAGCATCAGTAAAACCGGAGAATCGGATTTCCGGAACCTTCTGTCCATTTTGGGGGAACATTTTTTGTAACATATATTTTTTAAGTTTTTTTGTTTCTTCACACTTTCGCTGGTGAAGAGTGATGAGGTGATCTAGCTGATCAAAAAATGCTCCCATCTTCTTCTGCTCCTCTAAAGATGGCATTTTCATTTCACACTGAATAAGCTTGTCATAATAGAAGTAAAGACGCACGCTTCCTTCCTGTAGTCTTTCAATCCATTTTGAAAAATGATCTGACTTAAACCAATGCCACATGAATCTATCATCAACATAATCCGCGGTCTGAAATACTTCATAAAGTGAGCTAACTATTACATTTTCAATACCTGTATAGTACCCAATCGAACCAACATTTATTCTAGCGGGATTATATGCAAATGAACTGGGCGGAACAATATTGTAGGCTGTTGTATCAGCATCTGCCATATAACCAAAGGCGTCATGTGCTTCCTTTTGGGATATAAAACCTCTATCATTGGTTACTGCATAACACTCTAACTCAACACCTGCTTTATTTCTTACAGCTACATTTTTGACAAATTCTGAAAACTTACGCTGTTCCCAATCGTCTGTGTATCCTTTAAATCTAATTTTAGGTTTTGCCATGTCCATCACCCCTCCATCTTTCTAATTAACTCATTCAAAGCAAACATGACATCTTCATCCGGTGACGTCAATTCTTTCATAAGTAATAAAAAGTCTCCTTGTGCCTGTTCCAGTTCCTTGTCCGTGTTTGTCATACTTACCAAAAGTTCATTTAAATCAATCTCTTCTTCCTTCTCAAAATTATCTACATATCGAGGAATATTCAGATTGAAATCATTTCGTTCAATATCTTCAAAACTTGCAAGGTATGCTTCTTTATCTACTGTTACTCTTTCGTTATAAAGTTTCATAACTGAATCAATATGTCCATCAGTCATGGCATTCTGTTTTTTACCTTTTTCAAACTTTTGTGAAGCGTCAATGAAGAGAACATCTCGACCTTCTCTGTGTTTTTTCAAAACCACAATACATGTAGGAATTGATGTATTGTAGAAAAGGTTTGCCGGCAATCCAATAACCGCATAAATATTACCGGAGCGAAGTAATTTTTCTCTTATCTTACCTTCTGCCGCGCCACGGAAAAGTACACCATGTGGTAACACAATTGCCATTGTTCCATTACTTTTCAAATGATACAAGCCATGCAGTAAAAAGGCATAATCGGCTTTTGACTTGGGTGCAAGCACACCATAATCGCTAAATCTCTCATCTTGCAAAAATCCTGCAGCAGCACTCCATTTTGCGGAATACGGTGGATTCATCAACACCATATTGAAATCCGTTTCTTCGCCAGTCGGCCAGTCTCCGTCAAGAGTGTCACCATTTCGAAGAACTTGATTTTCCGGTACTATTCCGTGCAAAAACATATTCATTCTGGCCAGATTATATGTTGAAGTGTTCAGTTCCTGTCCATAATATTTAATATAATTAGGTTCTTTCGCATATTTCTTTGCATTTAACAGAAGAGATCCCGAACCCATGCAAGGATCATATACAGATAATCCTTTTCTTTCTTCCTGTCCTGCGATCGCTATTCTTGTCAAAATCTTTGATACTGCCTGCGGCGTATAGAACTCTCCCGCTTTCTTTCCTGTTTCCGATGCGAATTGACCGATAAGGTACTCGTAAGCATTTCCTAAAATCTCTGCATCTGAATTCAATAAATCTGCTTTATCAATTTCCTTAATCAAATTTGAAATAGTATCACTCTGTTTTTGATCTCCTGTCCCCAAACGATTAGAATATAAGTCAATATCTGTAAATAAATCTACAAATAAAGGGTCGCTTTGTTCAATATTATTAAAGGCTTTCTGCAACTGCTCTCGATTAAATGAGTTGTTCCTTGCCGCATCAGCAAAACATGTATATGTAAGTTCCGGTTCAATTACGTAATGACATTCTGACTTGATTTGTTCTTTTAATTCTTCTGCGCTGCTATCTTCCAGAGCTTCTTTATATGCTTCTAAAGCAACCTTTAAGTTCTCCGGCTTTTCATCATAGATCAAATCATACACCTTGATTAAAAATGAATCCGAAAGATACTTATAAAAAACAATTCCTAATAAGTAGTCCTTATACTCATTAGCATCCATTTTAGAACGAAGAATATCCGCTCCACTCCATAACACACTGATTAAATCCTTACTGTTTTCTAACTCTGCCATTTTTTTCTCCTTTTATTTATTCTTCAACATATTTTTTAACATAATCTATATGATAAAGCGGAATATTCGTCATCCATTCCTGCTCTCTGTAATCCGACATTGACGTCCGGATCGCAATTTTAGGCTGATATTTTTCGCAGAACATCTTCAGGCTCTTCGCTCTGAGATTTTCCTCCGCCTTTACCTCTATGGGAATTACAGATGTTTTCCCCTGCACCATGAAATCAATCTCTCCGGAAGAATTTTCCGTGCTGTAATAATAGGGGATCACTCCCACTTCAGAGATCAACTGCTGGAGCACGTACTGTTCTGTTAAAGCTCCCTTAAATTCTGTAAATATCCGGTTTCCGTCGATAATCACCCTGGCATCCAGATCCGTCATGGCAATCAGCAATCCGATATCCAGCAGGTATATTTTAAATGCATCCAGATTCAGATAAGCTTTTAATGGTAACGCCGGTTTGCTCACACGGTTTACTTTATGGATCAGTCCACAATCCAAAAGCCACTGGATTGCCAGTTCAAAATCTTTTGCCCTGGCGCCCTCTCTCACCTGTCCGTAGATGTATTTTTTATTTTCTTTTGCCAGCTGCATCGGAATGGAATCCCACACCAGGTTCAATCGGGGAACCAGAGAATTCTCCGCATGCTTGGAAAAATCCTGGCGGTAATAATTCAGCAGATCTTTCTGAATCTCTCTGACCCGCCCGAAATCTTTATCATTCACATAGGACTGGACCACTTCCGGCATACCACCGACATAATAGTACTCTCTCAGACGATCCTTGTATTTGGAAGCGAAGGTATTGATCATCTGCGTATCCCCAGACTGCAGAAGCTCTGCAAATCGTTCTTCTCCCAAGGCGCACAAAAATTCCTGAAAATTAAGCGGATACAGATCCATGAAATCTACCTTGCCTACCGGGAAAGAGGTGCCCTTGTGCATCGCCACACCCAGCAGAGAGCCGGCAGCTACAATGGCATATTCCGGAGCATTTTCGCAAAAATACTTTAAAGAGGATAGTGCCTTCGGTACTTCCTGGATTTCATCAAAAATAAGCAAGGTATCTTCACTTTTGACCGAAACGCCTGTCTCCACGCTGATTGCCAGAAGAATCCTTTCTACATTGATCTCTCCATCAAACACCTGTTGCATACGAGGATTACTGTCAAAATTGACATACGCTGTTTTCTCAAAACAGCTTGCTCCGAATTCCTTCATAAGCCAAGTCTTTCCTACCTGCCTGGCTCCGCGAATGATCAACGGCTTCCGGTTCTTTTTTTCTTTCCATTCTTTTAATCGTTCCAATGCAAACCGTCGCATCTCTGCCTCCCTTGTACTATTCACAATAGTTATCTATTTCTACTCTATCTCAGTAAAATTGCCTTGTCAACAGAAATAAGTCCTTAAAACTGTATATGTGATACACTTTTAAGGACTTATTTCTGTAATTTGTTACACTTTTCAGGATGTTACTTCAAAAACCGCCGCAACAACTTCTCTTTTTTCTCATCATACCTCTGATACCGTATCGGAAGATCCATCCATGTCTTTTTGTCAACGATACTCCGATAATGGCTAAAGGTCTCGAATCCGGTGCGCCCGTGATACCCGCCCATGCCGCTCTCGCCCACACCTCCGAAGGGCATGGCACTGGTGGCGAGATGAATGATGGTATCGTTGATGCAGCCGCCGCCAAAATGGCAGTGATCCAAGATCCGTCTCTGGGCTTTTTTATCTTCACTGAAGAAATACAGTGCCAACGGATGGGGATGTTCCTCCACACAGCGGATCGCCCAATCCACAAAATCTCCCGCGGCAGCATGGGTTCCAGAAACCTCCTCGCTAAAATCATTTTGTGCAATGCTTTTCTCCGTATCATACGCATTATAAGTCACCACCGGCAGGATCGGTCCGAAGATTTCTTCTCCCATCACGTCATCCGACCAGTCCACATCCGCCATCACCGTAGGCGCAATGCGCAACGTCTTCTCGTCATACTGTCCACCGCAGACGATTTTTTCCGCATCCATCAAACCCAACAGTCTGTGAAAATGCTTCT
>ERZ779865.1395-NODE-1395-length-17891-cov-5.364600_pt1 | contig 17891 bp, 15 predicted proteins | sample MGYA00433088_ERZ779865 | MGnify/ENA primary metagenome ERZ779865 (study PRJEB29588, sample SAMEA2151703) | human gut metagenome | biome: human gut; feature: human-associated habitat; material: faeces | place: Denmark | collected 2008/2010 ... | reverse complement strand
CATTTTCTTTTACTTTTACATCAGTAATACTCTGATATAAAGTAAATGTATTATCATCATGTTTAATTTCAACTATTGTTCCTAATAATTCATCATCTTTTATGGATGTTACTGTACCATCTAAAACAGCTACAATATCAAATTTATCAGATTTACCATATGCTACACCACTACTTTGCATATATGTATTTTGATAATATATTATTGCATTTTTCTGTGTTTCTTCTTCCGAATCATAATCATAAAAATTCTTTAAAAGAGCAACACTTTCATCTGTATAAGGTTTAATGATTCTTTGATCAGTCGAAATAACAGGTTCTACATCTTCTAATATTGATTTTGATACATAATTTATATTCTCCTCAATATCTAGTGTAGTATTTGTAGGACTAATTAAGTATAAAAAACCTAATAATAGTAAAAAACTTACTCCATAAATAGCATAAACTACTGGTTGTTTTAATCTTATTTTCTTCATTTTTTCCACTCCTTAGTCGGAAAACGATCACCTGTTTTCTTTCCAAACCTTTGATTAGTTTTTGAATTCCGCCTTAAATTCCGTAATTGCCTTTTTCAGAAGCTCGTCCGTTGCATCGGAAATTACCTTTTCTTCCGCAATGGCCTTCGGAATTTCGGGATACCTGGTATCCAGATATTCAAACAGTTCTTTTTCAAATCTGGTAATGTCCTCTACGGGAATATCCAGTAAATACTTTCCGGTAACGGCATAAATGATGATTACCTGATATTCTACCGGCATAGGAGCGTACTGAGGCTGCTTTAATACCTCTTTGATTCTTTCGCCCTGCGCCAGCTTCTCCTTGGTATCGGCATCCAGTTCGGAACCGAACTGTGCAAAGGCTGCCAGTTCACGGTACTGTGCCAGTTCCACACGGATAGGTGCGGCAATCTTCTTCATTGCCTTAATCTGTGCGGCACCGCCTACACGGGATACGGAAAGACCTGCGTTTACCGCCGGTCTGAAACCGGAGTTGAACATTTCTGTTTCCAGATAAATCTGACCGTCCGTGATGGAGATAACGTTGGTAGGAATATAAGCAGATACGTCGCCTGCCTGTGTTTCGATAATGGGAAGGGCTGTCAGGGAACCTCCGCCGTACTCATCGCTCATTCTGACCGCACGTTCCAGAAGTCTGGAATGCAGGTAGAATACGTCGCCGGGGTACGCTTCACGACCGGGAGAGCGTTCCAGCAGCAGGCTCAGGGTACGATAGGCAACCGCGTGCTTGGAAAGGTCGTCGTAAACTATCAGCACGTCCTTGCCGTGGTTCATGAAGAATTCGCCCATCGCGCAGCCGGAATACGGAGCGATGTACTGCAGCGTTGCAGAATCGCTGGCGGTAGCGTTGACGATTATCGTGTAATCCATCGCGCCGTGCCTGCGGAGGTTCTCAGCCAGCTGTGCCACCGAGGAAGCCTTCTGACCGATGGCAACGTAAATGCAGACAACGCCCTTGCCCTTCTGGTTAAGGATAGTGTCCAGCGCGATTGCTGTCTTGCCGGTCTGACGGTCGCCGATGATAAGCTCACGCTGCCCTCTGCCTATCGGGAACATGGAATCTATTGAAAGAAGTCCGGTTTCCATAGGACGGTTTACCGGCTGACGGTCGATGATGCCGGGCGCGGGGTTCTCGATGGGGTAGTAATCTTCCTGCGCCACCGGACCTTTGCCGTCCACAGGCTCGCCAAGGGCGTTGATAACGCGCCCCAGGAACGCTTCTCCCACCGGAATGCCGGCTACTTTTTTTGTGCGGCGCACTATGCTGCCCTCGGTTATTTCGCTCTCGTCGCCGAATATAACGCAGCCTATCTCGTCCTCTTTAAGGTCGAGTATCATGCCCTTTATTCCACATTCAAACAGCAGAATTTCGCCGTATTCAGCGTCCTCAAGTCCGCTTATTGTCGCAATTCCGTCGCCGACGGTGAGCACTGTGCCGACTTCCTCGTCCCTGGGTATAGGCTCAAAATCCTCGATAGCCTGACGTATCATCGGCAGAACGTCCTGCTTGCCGCGGATAGCTTCGGAAATGCTTTCTTTGAGCTGCTTTGCGCGACCCTCGGCGCTCCAGTCGAATATGCGGTCGAGGTTCCACTTGTAGGTGGAAGTTCCTATTTCGATGCGGAAGCCGTCGCGCACGCTGTCGTCCTGCCTGGGGATAACGGCGACTGCGGCGTTGTATTTCTTCTCCAGAAAATCCTGGACCTTTTTCAGCTGTTCGTCCGTGGGAGTTTCACGGCTGTAAACGAACGCTTCGACCTCGACTTTTCTGATCTCGTGTTCTGTCATCAGTCATTACTCCTTTCCGGAATCATCAAAGCTGTCGTATGCGCTGCCAGCAGGTACAAGCAGCTTGTCCACTGCGGCAGACACCATTTCCTCGATCTGCGCGTTTGCTTCCTGGAGGACCTTGTTTTTCTCTGCCTGAGCGGCTTTTCTGGCGTCGTCGATTATGCGCTGCTTTTCCTGCTCGGCGTCCTCAATGTGGGACCTGGCAGCGGTTTCAGCGTCAGCCATAGCCTTTTTCTTGATGTCTGCTGCTTCCTCCTGAGCCTTTTCGATAAGCCCGGAGTACTTCTGCTGTTCGGCTTCTGCGGAGGCAAGCCTGTCATTGGCGGCCTTGTCCATGTCCTTGTAGTAAGCCTCGCGCTTTGCCATGAAATTCTGGATACCCTTTACAATAAGGAAATTTCCTTGTGCGAGGCCGGTGTCGGCGCCCCCCCAGCCAGAATGATGAAATTGAACAGATGCAGCAATATCTGCTGCCAGTCTACATTCAGAGGGATTCCCATAAAATTACCCCCTTACAGTACGAAGATGATGAGTATTGCAACTACCAGGGCGTAAATGATCGCGGTCTCGATGAATACCAGACCAAGCATCATGTTGGTGCGTATCTTGTCTGCAGCCTCGGGCTGACGTGAAATTCCCTCAGAGGACTTCGCAGTTGTAAGGCCCATGCCTATGCCTGCGCCGCAAGCTGCGATACCAACGCAGATACCTGCTGCGATTGCCTTGCTGCCGGTGGAATTATCGGAATTTGTCTGAACCTCTTCTGAAACGCTTGCGCCTTCAGCGGGGGCAGACTCGGGCTTGTCAGCCGCAGCGAAAGCCACCAGGCTGCACAGTGCGCATACCATCAGCGCAACGATACCGCATACTACTAACTTCTTTACAGTTCTTTTCATGGTTGTTTCCTCCATAACTATTGTTCAGTGTGTTATTTGTTTGTCGCTTTGGTTTTGATTTTCTTGATCGGCGGCTCGGAGACCTCTCCGTAGAACATCGCCGTCAGCATTGTGAGTACATACGCCTGGATAAGCGCATGCAGCAGCGTAAACATTATTCCCACGAAAACCGGGAGAACAAAACTCAGGCTGATGTTGTAATAAACAAGCTCCGTGACCAGCAGACCGCTGAGCAGCGCGCCGAAAAGACGGAAGCTCATTGAAATGGGCAGCGAGAACTCCTTGAGGGTCCTCCCCACGCCCTTTATCTTTGCGCCCGCGATACCTCCGCTGAGGATAACCAGATAGGACAGGCAGCCCAGCATTATCGCCGCATTGATATCCGATAACGGCGCGGGTAATGAGATCGTTCCTCCCACAGTGGTCGGCGCCTGTATTCCGAAAAGCTCGAAGAGCGTTCCCACGAAGATGTAAACGCCAGCCGCGAAAACATACGCCCCCAGAAATGTGTTTTTGTGAGGGCTGCTGGTTTTTGCGAGGTTGTCGAAAAATCCGACAAGCTGTTCGAGCGCCATCTGGAATTTACCCGGGACCATTTTAAATCTCGGTATGACGAATATGCGGATCAATACCGCTGCAAGAAGCAGCACGCCGCATACTATCAGCGATGATATGTACGCCGGATTTACATCCTTTATTCCAAACAGGCTGACCTTGTTTGTACCGTGCAGCACTGCGTCGCGCATGACTACCTTGATGGACTCGCTTTCTCCGCTGCTGCCCACAACGAGCGCCGCGACAAGAACCACAGCCATCAGAGCCACCCATACGACGATGAACACCGCACGTTTTCTTTTGCTCATATTGTATCTCCTTTCTGTCTGTATCTATATATTATCCGCATTTCGCGGTTATTGTAATTTCTCCTGCTTTTCGTGTATGAACATCAGGAAGAAGCTTACTGAAAGCAACCCGCAGCATACCCAGATGATAGCGTGACCTATCATCGTAGACAAAACGCTGCCTATGCCGGCACCCGCTGCAAATACCCCGATGACTCCGAAATAAGTCAGCGACTTTATAAGCGTTTCGCGGTCGTGATTGCGCAGAAAAGCGCACAGCGATTCCATGCCGCTGCGCATGTTTCCTATGCACATCGTGCTTGCATACGGCTGCCCGTGTATCTTGTGGAATGTCTGCACCTGCAGCGCACATACGAACGATACAAGCGCATTCGCCAGCGGGTCGAGATATTCCGGGATAAAACCTACTATAAATAATAGCACTATCTCTTCTATCAGAACTATCTGCCGCCAGTGTATCTTTTCCTGTTTGCGGTAATGTACATGCACCAGTTCCGCTACCGCAATTCCCAGCAGGAACGACAGCACCGGCACGAGGTACTTGGTCACCGTGCCCCATTCTCCGCGGAAAAGCGCCGCGGACATCAGCACGATGTTGCCTGTCTGGGCGTTTGCGAAAACTCCACCCCGACAGCAGTATGTATACGCGTCCTGAAATCCTCCTGAAAGGATTATGAACACTGCCGACCGGAACTTGTCAGACATCTGTCCCTGGAAGCCTTTACTCATAATGTGCGACCTCCTTTTGCGTACTGAACAGTTAAGCTGTAAAAATTTACATGCTCTTTCACCGATTATATTATAATACTACTTCAAAAAAAAGAAAAATCTAAATTTGAGATGATTTCTATATCATTTTGACATGCGCAATTCAATTGCATGCAATTATTATATGCTTTAAATCAAAAAAGTCCCCCTTAGATATAAAGCAGGGGCGCAGATCGTAATGACCTGCGCCCGTATGTTTATTCAACGTTTTTAAGCGCTTCGCTCTTTGAAACCTTCGATACCTTCCGCATCTGGAGAAGTGCAACGACGATATAGCAGCCAAGCCCCGTGAGGAACATGATAAGATATGTCATCGGACTTATCGAAAGCGGGAGATATCCAGTCATCATGGTGTAAAGATATCCGCTGAAGATCGCTTTCATTGCAAGGTCGATGAACGGTATCGAAATGACAAGTCCCAGCAGGACTGCGATAGTCGTGGAAGCAATATACAGCGCCGCGATCTCGCCGTTCCTGAAACCCAGTATCTTAGTCATCGCAATGGACTGGAAATTCCTCTCGATGACCTGCTTGCAGAGTACATACACAACTATGATGAAGAACAGCGCTCCGAACCACTTTATCAGTCCCATCATTCCACCCATGGAAACCATCAGCTGTGTGGAAAGCTTTGTGTAGTCGCTTGCGGTGATGACCGTCGCAACATCGTCGTCCGGGAGTTCAGGCAGCGCCTTGTCTGAGAAATACCCGGTAAAATAGCTCTCGGAGTTGCCGAATGTGCGGTTGAAATCATCAATATTCATGAATATCGCCAGCGAGGACTCATAGTCGTAAACGCCGGCAATTTCCAGCGTGTATGAGGCGTCGCGCTTGTACTTTTCGTCAAGGGTAATCGTGTCGCCGGCATTCAGCCCGAATTTCACGCTGACGCCTTTAGAAACAAGTACCTTTCCCTCGGGTATCTCAGCGGGAATATAACTGCTGTCCTTGATCTTGCCGTAAACCGTTATGCTGTCCGTCAGAAATCCGGGCTTGGTGTAGTCATAGGAAGCCATCGCGAATTTTTCCGCGCCGGCGTCGGTGACTTCCGCAGCCTCGTCGCAGTCATAGAGGACATACTGATATTCGCTTATCATGTCCCTTGTGACGATATTCTGGTATTCGTTGAGCATTCTCGGCATCATATCTCCGAATGCTATCAGCACCGAACCGAACAGGATTCCGATTATCATAACGATGTATCCGGGCAGGTTGGTGAAGAAAATACGCAGGCTGAACCTTGTCCTGAACGGAATTTTGGTATTCAGGCGCATTGCCTTTTTGCTGTGGTTCTTTCTGAGGTCGTGCCGCAGGAACTTCAGTGGGCTGAGCTTCAGCTTGGAAGTCAGCACGATAATGTTTATAAGCAGCATGAGCGCTATCGGGACTACAGTCGAGAGAATGAAAGCCGAAGCGTCCCACACGGTCTGATAGTCGGTGAGCGAGTAGCTTCCGCGGTAAAGGTCAACGCAGTAGTCCTTGAGAACGGTGTAACCGAGGATATTTCCGACGATGGCAGCCACGAGCGTCACTATTATCGGGAGTATCATGTAGTGGCGTATCAGCTCGCCCTTTGTGTAGCCGGAGGCGCGCAGCGTGCCGATAACTCCGGCTTCGGTGGTTATGGTGTTGGAGATAGTCACGGCGAAAATGAACGCGATAAGCGCGATCATCATATAGCACATCACCAGCGTGCCGGCTTCGTCACCGCCGATATCATCTATCGAGAATGTCACAGCCTGGTTGAGATATCGCGGAATGTAGTTATCCACCGCGATGATGTCCGTTTTGTCGATCTCGTTTTCGAATTCCTCGTCAGCGGGCATCTCGAAATCAGTTCCGTTGAGTTCAGCGTCTGCAGCGTCCTGGACGATACCCCAGAGGAAGTCGTCCAGTTCAACGGAAAGCTCCTCTCTGCGGGGCTTTTCCACCTCGCTGATGTAGTGGTCGATAAGTTCCTGCTCGGACGGAGTATCAGCTTCCGTGCCGGTGAGGGTGGCTTCTACAGCGCTTTCAATAAGGGAAAAGGCGTAATCGTCGATATCCACTGACAGCGCGTCTTTGGTGGGTTTTTCGCCGGTGGTCATGTAAAGCTGCGCATATTCCGCAGCGCCTGTCTGAACGGCTTCAGATATTTCAGTCAGTTTTTCCTCAGCTGATTTCTTGTATATCTTGCCGTATTCCTCGCCTGCTTTTTCAAGTTTGTCGGTGAGGGCTTCTACCTGCGCCCTGACTATCGCCTCGTCGTAGTCGGTCAGCTCGTCCTTTACTATGTCAAGGAACTTGTCGGAACGCTCCGCAGCCTCGATGTCGTCCACCGGGGAAGTACTGTAGAGCCACGCATAGTTGTACTCCATATTGTGGCTGCCAACTGCGTCAAATCCGGCTTGGGTCATTACGGCAATGGAGAAGTTCACCGAGTCGAACATGGAGTCTGTATTATTTTCGAAAAGCGTGCTGTAGTCGGGCAATGCGACCAGCCCGGTTATGGTGAGCGCCTTTTTGTTGAGGGTTATATTGTCTCCGGCGCTGATGTCGTTGTTCTTTGCGAATACGCGGTCGATGGCGATTTCGTTTTCAGCTGCGGGGAATTCACCGCTGAGCAGGCAGGGTGTGTTCACCTTGTCGTCCTGGCAGAAAACACGTATCACTGCGCCGTTTTCGGCAGCTTCCTCGTCAAAATAGAAGTTGTCGTAAAGTTTCATGGCGCCCTTTTCTTCAAAAGTGGAGCGCATTTCGTCCGGCATGGGCTTGTCAAGAGTTATGTGCCCGTCCTCGAGGGTGTATTTGTCAAAGCTGTCGTAATACGCCTGCTTGAGACTTTCGTTGGATACCCTCATGCCGGAGCATATTGAAATCAGCAGCACCATCATAATGAAGATGGCAGCGTATTTTCCGGCGTCCTTTGCAAGTTCCCGGGGAAGGCGTTTGTTAAGCGGATTTCTCATCGTCACCTTCCATTACCAGTCAAGCTCGTCGGCAGTGAGTTTGTGCTCGTTCACGACTACTTTTCTTATCATGCCGTCGCGTAGTTTCACAACCTTGTCAGCCATATCCTTTATCGCTTCGTTGTGCGTTACCATGATTATCGTGGTGTTGTATTTCTGGTTGACTGTTTCGATGAGCTTCAGTATTTCCTTGGAGGTGTTGTAATCCAGCGCGCCGGTAGGCTCGTCGCAGAGCAGTATATCCGGATTTTTGACGATGGCGCGGCCGATAGAGCATCTCTGCTGCTGACCGCCGGAAAGCTGCGACGGAAGCTTGTGACGGTGTTCGTAAAGTCCCAGGGTTTTCAGGATATCGTCAACGTCAAGCGGATTATCGCTGAGGTACGCGCCGGTTTCCACGTTCTCCTTGATATTGAGGTTGGGGATAAGGTTGTACATCTGGAATATGTAACCGAGGTGTCTGCGACGGTAATCCGTGAGAGCCTTTTCTTTCATGTTCTCTATCTTCTCGCCGTTTATGGAGATAAACCCGCTGTCCGCGTCGTCTATTCCGCCTATAATGTTGAGCAGGGTGGATTTACCGCTGCCGGACGGACCCAGCAGCACGCAGAATTCTCCCTTTTCAACGCCGAAGCTTATTCCTTTCAGCACATCGACCTTGCCGTCGCCTGCGCCGTAGCTCTTTTTAATTTCGCTGATCTCAATAAACATAGCCACTTTCCTTTCGTAATTACCTATACATGTGAACGATTGTTCACATGTTCATTATATCATTTTCTGTTAAAAAGTCAATACATATTAGCGGAAAAACGACATAAGTGGTGAATATTTGTATAACTGAACAATGAGTTAGACTACGCTAACGGGTTTGAATGTTAAATTTACACAACAAAAATACCGGGCACAGACGCACCCGGTAGTCTATTGTTATCATTTTTCCAGCATGATTATCTTATTGGAGATGTTCCGGACGAGCGGGATCTTTCCGAGCACTTTATATACAGGGGCAAATTCAGCCATACCCTCTGTAAGGCTGTGTTCCTCGTCAAATCTGAAATCCGGAAGCAATTCCGCGAGCGCCTTTCCGTTCTTTATACCCCAGGTGAATTTTGCCTTGCTGCCTTCGATGGAGCGCTCCTTGACGCGCTTTGCAACTGTGGGGTTCATTATTTCAACAAGCACTGTGGCATGCTCGAAACGCTTGGAAATAACATCGAAAATCTTCTTTACATCTGCTTCGGAAAGGTACATCGTCAGCCCCTCGATGATGACCAGCGCAGGGACGTTGGTTTCCTTTATTTCGCCGCTCCAGTCGTCCATTGCGGACATTGCTACCTGGGTTATTTTTTCTGTGGGCTGCAGTATTTTTTTGCGCACCGCTATGGTTTCCGGCAGGTCGAGGTTATACCAGTGTGAGTAGCCTTTCATGCGGTAGCAGCGTGTATCCAGACCGCAGGCGATGTTCACGGCGACTGCGTTTTTGTGCCCGGCGAGGAACTTTTTTGCCAGTCTGTCCAGCACTATCGTGCGGGCTATAACGCCGTCATGCATGGCAGAATCCTTGTCGGCAAGCGAGAAATCGTAGTCCAGCTTTTCGATTATTTCAACGGCTTTTCTGTCGATTATCGCGCCGCGGGTCCTGGTTTCCTTTGCGCGTGCGTAAATCGTCTGGAGCATTGTTTCCGGTACGCCGGAAAGCGCATTTTCTTCTTTCATTTTTGTTCTCTCCTCTGGTTATTGGTATTTCCACTGTTCTGTGCACAGCTGCATGTCTGTCATGTGTTTGTAGATGCCTCCCGATTTCTTCAGCTCTGCAGGGGAGCCGCATTCTGCGACTTTGCCGTCTTTCAGCACTACTATCTTATCCACGCCGTCAACTGTGCGCATTCTGTGTGCGATTATCATAACGGTCTTGTTCCTGATAAGCTTCGAAATCGATTCCTGAATGAGGGATTCGTTGTCAACGTCCAGCGAAGCGGTCGCTTCGTCCATGAGGATTATCGGCGCGTCCTTAAGAAATGCTCTTGCAATGGATATTCTCTGTCTTTCGCCTCCGGAAAGCTCCGAACCGTTTTCACCGATCATGCTGTTCCATTTGTCGGGCATTTTCTCCACGAATTCCTCGCAGTGCGCGAGTTTCGCAGCCGCCATTACATCTTCGTCCGTTGCGTCTTTTTTGCCTATGCGGATATTCTCCATGACCGTGTTGTTGAACAGCGTTACGTCCTGGAAAACTATCGAATAGAGCGACAGCAGCTTTTCAGGGTCTGTCTCGGAAACGTTCATGCCGCCGACTGTGATGCTTCCCTTGTTGTTGTCCCAGAACCTTGCCGCAAGCCGTGAAACTGTTGTCTTACCGCCTCCGGACGGCCCGATGAGCGCGGTGACTTCGCCCTGCTTCGCGGTAAAGCTAACGTCGGAGAGCACCTGCTCGCCGTCCTTGTAGGAAAATGCAACGTGGTCGAAAGCTATATCGTAACCCTTGTTGTCGAGGGTCTCACGCCCGGTCTGTTCCTCATGGGACAGGATCTCGTCCATACGGCTGCAGTTGACTTCAATGCTTATCATAGCTGACAGATTCTGCAGTGCTATCTGCAGCGGCTCGTACATTCTTGTTGCCACTAGCAGGAACATGAAGAAAGTAAGCACGTCTATTTTGCCCTTGACGAGCAGCGCGCTTCCCACAACTGCCACAGTGCCCATGCCGAGTTTGAGTATCATCTGCGCGGAGCACACGAACGCCGCGTTTGAAAATTCCGCAACGATGGAGTGGTTCTCTACAGCCTTTATCTTTTTATTCAGCCCCTCGGAGTAGGTGGCGGTCATATTGTAGGAACGCAGGTCGCGTAACGTTTCAAGCCCCTCCTGAATGCCGTCCAGGCAGTCGAGTTTGTATTTCATGGTCTTGTTGTGAACTCTGTTCATTACTTTCTTTGAGGAAAGTACGATTATCAGAGCCACCGGCATTACCCATACAGCCGCCAGCGCCATTTTCCAGTTAAAGAAGAAAAGGCTGATGACTACGATTGTTGAGGAGAACATCGCTCCGGCAAATTCGGGAATAAAATGCGAGGAAGCCGTTTCGATGGAAGCGCAGTCGCTCATGATGGTGTTCGTGAGGTCTGCGAGATCTTTCTTTCCAAAGAATGAAAGCGGTATTTTTCTCAGCTTTTCCGCGAGGGTCCTGCGCCTTACGCCGCTTTCTATGTATGTCGAGAGGAATGTAGCACGGTACTGTATGACGGTAGAACCTGCGATGAGAAGCAGTACTATAACGATAGCCGCGATGAAGAATCCGAACTTCTCGCGCGGAAGTTCGCCGTCAAGCAGATATGAGGACAACATGTAAAGCAGTCCCACCGGAATCATGAGGATCACGTTGGAGAGCGTAACGGCGGCAACTGCGCGTATCATTCCCTTTGCGCCCTTGTCTGAAAGCGCGTATTTATGCTTTAATTTTTCAGTGAGTTTCATTTTACACGCCTGCCTTTCCAACCTGCCAGCTGACAGATCTGTTGTATTCGTTCCACATGCGGCTGTAGACGCCGTTTTTGGCGATCAGCTCGCTGTGAGTTCCGCTTTCTGCGATCTTTCCGTCTGCCAGTACGAAGATGCGGTCGGCATTGGTTACGGTGGAAAGTCTGTGTGCGATCATTATAACGGTCTTGTCCTTTGACAGCTTTTCAAACGCCTGCTGTACGAGCATTTCGTTATCAGGGTCGGCAAACGCCGTGGCTTCGTCGAGAATGAGTACGGGCGCATCCTTGAGGAACGCCCTCGCGATGGAAAGGCGCTGGCACTCGCCGCCGGAAACGTAAATCCCCTTGGAGCCTATCATAGTGTTCGCGCCGCCCGGGAACTTCTCGATTATATCCATGCACTGCGCGTCCTTTAGCGCCTGCATTACCTCTTCATCGGAAGCGTCGGGTCTGCCCATTTTCACGTTGTCGAGAATGCTCATCTTAAGCAGCCTGCTGTCCTGGAAAACGTAAGAAACATACTGCATCAGCTTGTCTGGTGGGATTTTCCTTACGTCGGTGCCGCCTATCTTTACGGAACCGCTCTTAACGTCCCAGAAACGGGCGATGAGCGAAGCCAGCGTGGTCTTACCGCCGCCGGACGGACCAACAAGCGCGATATGTTCCCCGGCGCTGACATTGAACGTAATTCCGTCAATTGCGTTGTTTTCAGAGTTGCCGTATGAGAAAACGACGTTTTCAAGGCTGATGGACGGGTCAGCGGGGGAAGCTTCCTTGTCGGGGCAGGGGAGGGGTTCCATTTCAAGAACCTCGTGTATTCTGCTGAGGGCGTCGTCAACTATCATCTGTGACTCGCCGGCGTAAGCGACTTTCATCATGGTGACAGTCAGCACGGAGGTTATCATCATGTAGAAAAGCAGGTTGAGTATAAATTCATCGGTTACGCCCTGACCAGTGAGCGCGAACGCCGCGATGATGAGCGCCGCGAATATCGCATTCGAAGCGGTCGTGAATGCCACCATGGGCAGCATCATGTTTTTGGTGTAACCGAGGGTCCACTTTTCGTATTCGTCAATGGCAGCCTTGAAACGTTTGAATGTGTACACGGTCTGACCGAACGTCTTTACGACGGGGATGCCCCTGACATATTCAACGGCTTCCGCAGACATGGTTTCAAGGGCGTTCTGGTATTCCTTCATATCCTCAGCCATTTTCGGACCCATCATGAGGGTACCCATGAGTATGAACGCGATCACTGCGGGGATAAGGCTGATAAGTCCCAGCCGCCAGTCGAACACCATCATCATGGCAAGCAGACCTATCGGGGTCGCGAAAGATACCGCCTTGTCAGGCAGATTATGCGCAAGGAATGTTTCGGTGGCGGAAGAGCAGTCGGTTACTATCTTGCGTATCTTTCCGGTGCCCTCTGCTTCAATGCAGCCAAGCGGAAGTTTCATGATGTGGTCCATCATGCTGATACGCATGTTTGCCTGCACCCTGAACGCCGATTTGTGCGAGCACATGAGCGCTGCGATATAGAACACCATGGAAAGCAGCGCAAACCCCACAGCTTCCCAGCCGTATCTGCTGATATTGACAGCCCCGGAGAAGTTCGGACGAACCTCAAGCACCTCTTTGACTATGCGCCAGATATCATAGAATGGAATCAGGGCTATCCATGCGCTGATGGCTGCCAGTGCCATCGACGCATATGTCAGGTATTTGTGATTGCCTGCATAATCCATCAGCACCGCTAATGATTTCTTTTTCTTTTGTTTCACAACTAGACCTCCTCATATTCATTAAGTTAGACAAGGCTAACCAGTATGCTTTAAAAAAGCAGTGAAACCACTGCCTTTAAAGTGAACTTAAAACCTTGTTCCATCCTGCAAAATTGAATTCCCTGACAGACTTCATGAACTCATTGGCTTCGTCATATGGTATTTCGTGGGAGACAACTTCGTATATGTACTGCCAGCCTGACCTGCACACGACGTGAATGAAAAAGTCGCTGACCCCGGTTTTACCTCTGGAATATTGCTTCACGAATTTCTTGTAGTAATTCTCTTCGATTTCCGCGAGGCTGTCGAAATAGTGTTCGTATTCCGTCCCTGCGGAATTGCAGAAAATAAGCCGGAATGCGTCGAAATTGTCGTATATGTATTTCAGCACATTCTCGGTGCCTTCGCTGCCCATATCTGCGGCAGTTTCAGGGTTTCCGCAGACGGAAGCTTCGCTTATGCTGCCGAGATAGAGCTTCATAAGTCCGTCTGCAGCAGGCTTGACCACGGCTGTAAACAGCCCCGATTTATCCCCGAAGCGCGTATATATCGAATTGGTGCTCACTCCGCTGTCTGCTGATATGCGCCGCAGATTTGCATTATGGAACCCATATGTCAGGAACTCTTTCTTTGCGCTTTCGAGCAGTGCCTCTGTAACTCCTGCCGTTTCTTGTCTCATAACATATCCCTCTCATAAAATAACACGGTTATTATAACATGGTTATTTTATTTTGTCAATACCTTTATGGCATTTTGTTCAAAAAATATGTATGATAGGAGAAAGCTGTCCGGGATTTGTCGTATCAGGATACCCGTGAAAATATCAGAGCCGCACAATCAAATGTGCGGCTCTGACTATAATGGAGAAAATGACGTGGTTTGTCTGATTACTTCATGAAGCTGAAAGCGTTCTTTCCGGGATAAACCGCGCTTGCGCCAAGCTGCTCCTCAATGCGGATAAGCTGGTTGTACTTAGCGGTACGCTCGCTTCTGCTGGGTGCGCCGGTCTTGATCTGGCAGGTGTTCGGTGCAACTGCAAGGTCAGCGATCGTGGTGTCCTCAGTTTCACCGGAGCGGTGGGAAGCTATAGCTGTGTACCCGGCCTTGTGAGCCATCTTGATGGCTTCCAGAGTCTCGGAAACGGAACCGATCTGGTTCAGCTTGATGAGAATGGAGTTGCCGCAGCCCAGGGAAATACCCTTGGAAAGGCGCTCGGTGTTTGTTACGAACAGGTCGTCGCCAACCAGCTGTACCTTGCCGCCGAGTTCCCTGGTCATGATCTGCCAGCCCTCCCAGTCCTCTTCGTCAAGGCCGTCCTCGATGGAGTAGATCGGGTACTTTTCGCAGAGCTGCGCCCAGTGTGCCACCAGTTCAGCGGAGGTGAAATCCTTGCCGGACTTGGGCAGGTGATACTTGCCCTTTTCGCCGCTCTTCCACTCGGAGGAAGCTGCGTCCATTGCCAGCACGAAGTCCTCGCCGGGCTTGTAGCCAGCCTTTTCTACTGCGCTGAGGATATACTGGATAGCTTCCTCGTCGCTTGCAAGGTCAGGAGCGAAGCCGCCCTCGTCGCCTACGGAAGTAGCAAGTCCCTTGCTCTTGAGCAGCGCAGCCAGTGCGTGGAATACCTCGGTGCACCAGCGCAGACCCTCGGTGAAGCTCTTTGCGCCGACAGGCATGATCATGAATTCCTGCACGTCTACGGTGTTTGCAGCGTGCGCGCCGCCGTTGAGGATATTCATCATCGGCACGGGAAGTCTGTTCGCATTCACGCCGCCAAGGAAGCGGTACAGCGGGATATCAAGGGAAGTTGCAGCGGCTCTTGCGCATGCGATGGAAACAGCCAGGATAGCGTTTGCGCCAAGCTTGCTCTTGTCCTTTGTGCCGTCTGCGTCGATCATTGCCTTGTCGATGGCGTAGATGTCGGAAGCGTCCATGCCGACGATAGCTTCGCGGATAACTGTATTAACATTGTTCACAGCCTTGGAAACGCCCTTGCCGCCAAAGCGGGACTTATCGCCGTCGCGGAGTTCCAGCGCCTCGAATTCGCCGGTGGAAGCGCCGCTGGGTGCCGCGCCGCGTGCAATAGTGCCGTCAGCGAGCCATACTTCTGCTTCTACTGTGGGGTTTCCGCGGGAGTCGATGATCTCGCGGCCGATGACATTTTCGATTTCAAGATAATTCATGTTGAGTACCTCTCTTCTTATTTTATCCGCAACAGCGGAGTTCTTGCATTATTATTTCTGTTTTGCGGGGCTGTATTCATCGGCCGGCCGCCGTTCTGCGCACCAGATCAACGGCATGGCCAATGACTTATTCTCATTTGGTTAGTGTATGCTAACCACAAACTATTATAGCATACATTCCGGATAATTGCAACTGACATAACGCACGATATTATTTCAACAGGTTTGTGTATCGTGAACAAATACACAGTAAACTCTGGTGTATTGAAATAATCTCAGCCAAGCGCGCAGTCAAGGCTCATCATTATCACAAAACCAGCGGCAAATGCTATGGTTCCGATGTTGGAATGCGGTTCACCGGACATCTCCGGGATAAGTTCCTCGACGACGACGTATATCATTGCGCCCGCTGCGAAGCTCAGCAGATACGGGAGCACAGGCACCACCAGCCCGGAAAGAAGCACCGTCAGCACGGCCGCAGCAGGTTCCACGGCGCCGGACAGTGTTCCCAGCAGGAATGCTTTTTCCTTGTCCATTCCAGAGGAACGCAGCGGCAGTGAGATTATGGCGCCCTCAGGAAAATTCTGTATCGCTATTCCAAGCGAAAGCGCCAGTGCGCCTGCGGCAGAGATGTTCGCGCCGCCGCTGGAAAGCCCCGCATATACCACGCCCACTGCCATTCCCTCGGGAATATTATGCAGCGTGACAGCGAGAAGCAGCATGGTGTTTTTGCTGAGGGAACTCCTGCTGCCCTCCGGCGTGTCTGAATTCATGTGCATGTGCGGTATCACGCGGTCAAGCAGAAGCAGGAACAATATGCCGAGAATGAACCCTCCAGCCGCCGGCAGAAAGCTGAGCCTGCCCATATCCGCTGATTGTTCCATTGCCGGTATCAGCAGGCTCCATACCGAAGCCGCAGTCATTACTCCGGCTGCAAACCCGGTCAGGCTCCTCTGCACAAGGTAGTGTGGCTGACGCCTCATGAAAAAAACGCAGGCGGCGCCTGCAGCCGTGCCGATAAATGGTATCAGGATTCCGTATATTATTTGTGTAAGCATTGACTTCCTCCTTTTGCGGTTAGTCCAAACTAATTATAGCACAGTTACGTTTATCTTGCAATAGTCTGATAAAGTAAGAATATCATCTTTGTAAGTATTGACTAACTGCATGGCGTGCACTAAGAATTTTTCGCTGAATTACACAAATATTCAACAATGCTGTTGACAAAAAATCTGTTTGGATTATCATATGGTAAGCTCACTGACAGCTGTTTCAACAAGCAGGAGGATATCCGGACTTTCCTTGAGAATCAGCTGAAATGGTGCGGGGTGGATTATTTTGACTTTTACCTCATCGTGTTCAGGGTGCGGTGAATTACCCGAAGTTCAATGCATGCAGGGCTTATGAAACCGCGCTCGTTCAGCGGATTGAGAAAATGAAAAAATCCAAGTGACGCGCTGAATAAAGCTGGGTGTAACAAAATCACACCCGGGAGCGCTCTTGTATGAGCACGTCAACTGAATAACGCAACAGCGGAGGCAATGATAATCTCCGCTGTTGTGCTGTTCCGTGTTGACAATACACAGCTTTTGTGATATAATTTCATATAACAACTTTCGATGTCGGAGGAATGCCACAATGCCGGAATATTCACTGAAATACCACGCGATAAAAGGCGCTGCAAAGCTTTTCGGAGCCAAAAGGAAGCTGAAAATATCTGCTGACGGGATATGCGAAAAATACGGTAAGAAATCGCGGGTCATTTATGTTCCGGATAAGACGTTTTCCCCGGAACTCACATTTGAGATGAAGAACGAGAACTTGTATGTCTTTTCACTCATAAGGCACAGGCAGAAAAGGGAAGACGCCATTATGTTCATTCCCGGTGGCGGAATGTTCAGTTATCCGGACGGCTGGGACTACAAGTTCTTTGAGGAACTTGCGCTGAGGACCGGCAGAGATGTGATAATTCCGTATTACCCGCTGTGCCTGTACGGTTCGATAGACCTGTCGCTTGATATGATATACTGGCTGTTTCAGCGGCTTATCGCGGAATATGGCGTGGAGAACGTTGCAGTCGCGGGCTGTTCAGTTGGGGGTAATCTCGCGCTGGGCCTTGTTTCGCATATCAACGCCAAAAACGAGGGCGTGCCCATGCCGGAACGGCTGTATGTTTCCTCTCCGATGATGTGTATTTATTCGCAGGAAGAGCGCGAACACGCCATGCAGCTTGACAAAACTGATCCTTTCATTCCCGTGGAGTGGCTGGATACATTCCGCGACCTTATCACCCACGGAAAGGAACTTCCGGATTATATGCTATATCCACAGCTTGGCATTTATGACGGTCTTGACCGGGCGCACGTCTGCTTTGCGGATTGCGAGGTGCTTTATTCGATGTGCGGCAGCCTTGTGTCGCGGCTGGAAAGCGCCGGTGTTGAAGTCGCGCTGGAAGTGGGAAAAGGGCTGTTTCACGGCTACCCGGTTAAGAACAATGTCAGGGAGGCGCACGACGGTCATATCAATATGTTACGTTACCTGGTATGACGAAGATAGAACATCTCCGGCGCTGGCGGAAACAGGCGGAAAGAACGGCAAGACTTCCGCGCAGGCCGCACTGAGATTTCTGCTGCAGAGCGGCTCGGTGGTTATATCGACACCG